>Ga0209168_10000009_pt1 | contig 222034 bp, 183 predicted proteins | sample Coa_R1_FD_187156 | JGI IMG/M metagenome (GOLD analysis project Ga0209168, IMG submission 187156) | Surface soil microbial communities from Centralia Pennsylvania, which are recovering from an underground coalmine fire - Coalmine... | ecosystem: Environmental > Terrestrial > Soil >...
ATCCAGGGCGCGCATGGCGGCGATTTTGAGATCGCGACTGTAAACAGCTCGGGGCAAATCCATTTCCTCACTCCATTCAATGTATTTGCTCCCTTAACTTGCTGTCTCAGTTTTGGGGTTCACTCCACATTGTTGTAGTAAGAAGAATACGCGTAAGGATGAGCCGCGCATCCGGTGAGAGCCGCTCCCGTGAACAGCAGCACTCCCAGGAGTCCGTTCCTCAGAGTTTGTTTCATAAACAACTTCCTCCAGCCATTTGGACCGGAGCGGTCAAAGCCAAGGTTTCGTGTATGAAAAGCGAATAATGTTACGTGTGTTTAATCTTTCCCATTGACATTCTACCGGAAGAGATCCATACTCCGGTAGAGGTTCTACTGGAATGAAGAAAGCACCCGACGATCGCATCGATCTGCTGCAGGGAACGCTCGACATGCTGATCCTGCGCACACTCCTGTTCGGCCCGGAACACGGACACACGATCGCGCGTGTTATCGAGCAAACCTCGGAGGATGTGCTGCAGGTGGATCACGGCTCGCTGTACCCGGCGCTTCACCGCCTCATCAAGCGCGGCTGGATTAGCGGAGAGTGGGGCGCTTCAGAGAATAACCGCAAGGCAAAGTATTACCAGCTCACAGCGGCAGGACGGCGGCAACTCGCCTCCGAAACGACAAAGTGGGAGAAGATGGCCCGGGCGATCGGACGGGTGATGAAACTGGCAGGTCACGGAGAACGCTCGTGAAGTGGTTGAGCGCATGGCGGCACAGGCGCGACCTCGCAGAGGAGATTCGCGCGCACATCGAGATGGAAACCCGCGAGAACATAGAGCGCGGCATGAGAGCCGACGAGGCACGCAACGCAGCACGCCGGAAATTCGGAAACGTCACGCGGGTTAAAGAGGACGTGCACGAAATGGGACCGGCTGTGTTTCTCGAGACGGTGCTCCAGGACTTCATCTATGCACTGCGAGGCCTGCGGCGCAGCCCTGGGTTCTCGGCGATTGCTGTTGGCTCGCTGGCGATCGGGATCGGCGTGAACAGCTCGGTATTCCGGCTCATCTGCGGATGGGCGTATCCGACATTCCCGTACCGGGACGCGGGAAGCATTGTTCAAGTCAAAGGCGTGACGAAGGGCGAATCGAGCGGCGGAGATCCCTCTTTGTCGTTTCCCGACTATTGGGACGCAAAGAACACAGGTGTGTTCGCGGAGGTCACCTTCATCAATCCGGTGGAACTCAACTCGGCCGTTCCCGGCAGCCTGCCGCAGCGACTGAGTGCGTTACGGGTGACCACGAATTTTCTGTCCTTTCTCGGTGTCGTACCGGTTCAAGGCCGCGATTTCCGCGCGGAGGAATCGCAGGCAGGCCAGGACCATACGGCGATCATCGGCTACGGCTACTGGGAGCGCCAATTCCACAGTTCGCCCGACGTTCTCGGCAGCACTTTGCGCCTCGAAGGCGCACAGTACACGATCGTGGGCGTCGTACCGGAGTGGTTTCACTGGGTCGGGTGGTCCAACACAAATTGCGGAGATCCGGTGGCGCAAGGGCGTCATTGCATCGACGTCTTTGTGCCGATGGCCACAGATGCTGCCGCGACGAGCCGCACCGCAGGCGCTCAACCCAGCATCGGCATGGTGCTGGGGCGGCTCAGAGCGGGAGTGACGTTATATCGAGCGCGCGACGAACTTGCGGTGCTCTCAAAGCAGATCGCACGAGAGCACCCCGAGACGCATAAAGGTTGGAGCATGGCGGCTAACCTGTTCCTCGACGACCTTTATCGGAATCATTTGCCGCCGGGATTTGTCGTGATTCAGGTCGCAGTTTCATTTGTGCTGCTCATTGCGTGTGTGAACGTTGCCAACTTATTGTTGGTCAGGTCGACCGGGCGATCCCGCGAAATCGCCGTCCGGCGCGCAATCGGGGCGGGACGGGCGCGCATCGTCCGGCAGTTGTTCACTGAGGGATTGGTGCTGGCGGTCTTGAGCGCGTGTGCCGGGCTCGCGCTAATTCCTGTAGGCGCTCGCGTGTTGACGGCCATCATCGACGTGGACTGGCAGGAAGCTTATCTCGATTCGCGCGTCACACTGTTCACGGCGGTAACGGGCATCGTGACGGCCTTGTTGTTTGCGCTGGCGCCCGCGCTGGCCGCCTCGCGCGAGGATGGGAACGGGCCACTCAAGGCGGCCAGCCGCGCGACTGCTCCCCGATTCTCGCAGCGGCTTCGCGGAATGCTGGTGGCTGGCGAGATCGGTTTGGCCACGGTGCTGCTAATCGGCGCGTTGCTGCTGATCCAGAGCGTCTACCGGTACTGGCAGACCGATCCGGTGTTCCAACCTAAGAACCTGCTCGTCGCGCGGATTCCGTTGAGCGATCGAAAGGAGGAACGGGCGCGCACGCTGCGATCGATACTGGGTCGAGTGAAGGTGTTGCCGGGAGTGGCAGAGGCGACACTCGCGAGCGCGACTCCGTTCATCAGCGCGGGACAACGTTCCCGGATACGCAAGGAAGGCGATGCGCGCGAATGGAGTGAACTTCCCATCGCACGATCCGGCGCGGTTACGGCGGAATTCCTGTCTACGATCGGAATTCGAATTCTTCAGGGCCGGCAATTCACGTCGGCAGATACGGAGGGCTCTGTAGCTATAATCAACGCCTTCATGGCGCGCAAATTCTGGCCGGACGAGAGTCCGATTGGCAAGCGGATCCAGATCAACACACCGACATGGCGTGAAGTGGTCGGTGTGATGCCGGATCTGCCGCAGTGGCATCTGCGCGATCAGATGGGTTCGCAGGTCATTGAATTCACCCCAGCGCCTCCTTCTCCATGGCTGCTCATTCGGACGCGCACGAAACCGGATGATGTCTTGCCGCCATTGCGCGCGGTGGTCGCATCGGTGGACCCCGACCTCCCGGTCGTCGACGTGCGGACCATGGAAGACGCGATCACGAGGTCGTTTTTCGAACAAACCGCATCGTTGAAGCTGGTAGGCACATTTGCCGGCATGGCGCTGGTGCTGGCGGCAATCGGCATATATGGCGTGGTGTCGGCGTTTCTGGCGCAGCGGCGTCAGGAGTTTGGGGTGCGCGTAGCTTTGGGAGCGCAGCGGGGCGATTTATGGCGCCTCATCTTCAGCCAGGCGTTTCGGCTGGCGTGCGCGGGTACGTTGTTCGGCTTTGTTCTGGGATGGGGTGTCACGCGGTTTCTGGCCGGCGCACTCTATGGCGTGAGCCCTCGCGATTTTCCGACGTTTGCCGTCTCGGCGGGAGTGTTGTTCGCGGTTTCTTTGCTTGCGGCGTTTCCGGCGGCACGGCGCGCGGCCGGTGCGGATCCGCTCGTGGCGCTACGGTACGAATAGACACGCTACGATGGCCGCATGATCCGGATGATTCAGGCACTGTTCCAACACCAGGCCTGGGCCGACGCGGCCATTCTCAAAGCCATCGGTGAGCTCGCCGCAGCCGCCGATGACGAAACGCTGCGCAAGACACTGCACCACATGGTTCTGGTTCAGCGTGGATTTCTCGCGCTGCTTTCGAAGCGCCCGTTTGATCTTGCCAAGGAATCACAAGTTCCCACGGCATTTGAAAATCTCGTACGGGTTTATGAGGAGACCCACAGCGAGGAGCTGACTTTTGTCGATGGGTTGGGCGAAGTGGATCTCGACGAGGCGGTCGCCATCCCATGGTTTCCCGATTCGCGGTTAGCGATGCGTGACGCTCTGCTCCAGATGGTGATGCATAGCCAGCATCACCGTGGTCAGTGCGCGGCGCGGCTACGGGTGTTGGGCGGCAATCCACCGATTGTCGATTACATTTTGTGGGTGAACCAGCGCGGGTGAGACGCCTGCTCCAGCTTTCGCAGGATAGCCTGATATAACGTGATCCACCAGTCAGTGAATTTCTGGCTGTGCCCGGCAATAACTTCCTTGACGATACGAGATCACCAACTCAAAATGCGTCTTCGCAATGACTGGAAGCTGATCACGAAACCTGGTCCGGTACACATCGAGATCGGGATTGCGGTAAATGAGCTGCAATAGGCTGACGGGCGTCCACTCGTTCTCTGTAAACGGATCGTCGATCAAGAGTATCTTCGCGGTATTTGGCATGACGGGATAGCTGCGTGTAACGTATTCTTGCATCCTAGCGGGCCCTTGCCCCAGGTCAGGTCGAAGTGGTGCCGGCGCTCACGATAGTGGGCTACTCCGAGCAACGCGCCAAGAACGATAAACGTTGAGACCGTCCGAAGCGACGAAGTTTCACCGAAAACCTTGGTGGTCAACAAAGTAGTCATAAAGGCCAGGGTCGCCGCAGATGCCATAACGGGAATGTAAAGCGCCGCGAGGCCTCGAGCTTCCACGAACAGAATCGGTAGGGGACTGACAAGAACGAACAGGAGGAGAAACCTCGCTGCTTTATTCCGCACCGCCAGGAGCGTTATGAACAGCCCCAGAAGGACTAACAGGGTGATCGACCGCGTTAAGGGGTGTCCTAAGTACAGCAACTGGCCGAGATATTCCTGCACGTTCGATAGCGCACGCTCGAACGTGTATTGCGGTGAATATCCCCGAGTCAACAACGCGTCGCCGGTCGTTTTGCGATATGCGAAAATCCCCGCAGTTACCGCTAGAGCGAATGGAAGAGCGAGGTGTCGAGTTCGCTCGCGAAGAGAGCCCGTAAAATATATCAGTTCATAGCAGATCAGCACTATCGGAAGCGCCGCGGCCATTTCTTTTGAGTTCAACCCCAGAAAGAACAGCACTGTTATATATGCCGCCCCACTCAAGCCGACCGGACGACCGCTCTGCCGCCGGCTGACATAGAGATAAAGGCACAAGAAATATGCGGTACAGCAGAGAATATCGTAGGCCTGTGCGGACGTGAAATAGAGCGCATCCATCTGGGCGTGAAAACAGCCCAGCAGCGCTGCGAGCACTCCGGCCCCGGGACTTCCTGATAGCACCTTCACGAGGGAATAAAGCAGGTAGAGGTTAGCCACAATCAGAGCGAAACAAAACCAATGAAAGGGGCCTGGAGTGAGCCCGAATAATCCAAACATCCCCCGGTACCAGAGAAGCCCAATCGGACGATATGCTTGTGGGTTGAAAGTCAGAGAATCGATGATTAGCCGGGATACCGGTATCGACCAGGCGCGCCGGATATTCATAATGTCGTCGTCCGTGAAGTAGAAAGCGAGCCCGGGATAGGCCAGCCAAAAGAACATGCCGACCACCGCCGCACCCCCAAATAGGAGTCCTGCATGCGAGCTGAAAAGGCGAGCGTCAAGAGGTCTGCGCGCGAACCTCATGTTTCAATTATCGTGCGTCGCCGTATTTTGATGCGCAGCTATGACGGGCGGCCTCGCCCGGAGTTCGCTTATTTAAGGCCCACTGGATCGTTCGATTGCCGCAGAGTGCACCGCTGGCTGCAATCCAATGACATCAGCCTGCTTCTGACTCACCGAGAACGCGCAGGCGAAACCCCCTGCGCCGCCTTTGCCTTGATCCAGACTTGTCGGCCGCGGTCCACAGTCCCTACCGCAGGCGCCATTCAAACCACTCGCCCGCCAGCCGCGCCACCTCTTCAAGCGTTCCCGGCTCCTCGAACAAATGGGTGGCGCCCGGAACAATCGTCAGCCGTTTCTCCACGCGAAGCTTCTCGAACGCCTGACGATTGAGCCCGATCACCGGCACATCGTCGCCGCCGACGATCAATAACGTCGGAGCCGCGACATGCGGCAAAGCATACCCGGCCAGATCCGGCCGGCCGCCTCGCGAGACCACGGCTCCAATCGATTCCGGCCGTTCCGCCGCCGCCACCAGCGCCGCCGCCGCGCCCGTGCTCGCGCCGAAATATCCCACTTTCAAGTCTCTCACCGGGGGCTGGCCCGCGAGCCATTCCGTGGTCAGGATCAGGCGGTGCGCCAGCAAACGGATATCGAAACGGAGTTGCGCCGTCTTTACGTCGGCCTGTTCCTCCTCACGCGTCAAGAGGTCCATCAGCAAAGTCGCGAGGCCGCGGCGCTGGAGTTCCTCCGCGACGAAGCGGTTCCGGGGACTATGCCTGCTGCTGCCGCTTCCGTGTGCGAAAAGCACAATGCCCCTGGCCTCGTCCGGAATATGAAGATCGCCCTCCAACTCGGCGGCGCCGGCCGTAATATGAACCAGCGTGCCTTCCAGAGTTGCATTCACCATTCTTTTCACCTTTCGTGCGTCAACGCGGAATCTTCGCGAGTTGCCCGCATGAGCACGTCAAAAACCTCATCATCCGAAGTCTGGGAGAAGTCGTCGTACCACGCGCTAACGGCGTAGAAGGGTTCCGGCGTCGTCAGGCAGACCACATCATCGGCAATGCGACGAATACGCCCGCAAGTAGACGCTGCGCCTACGGGAACCGCTACAGCAATTGTCGCCGGACGTTGTGTTCGAAGCGCCTCAACGGCGGCATGCATGCTAGCGCCCGTCGCCAGCCCGTCATCAACGAGAACTACGTTAACTCCCGCCAGCGGCGGCAACGGGCGGTCGCCGCGATAGAGGCGCTCACGACGCTCCAACTCGCGGCTCTCGCGTTCAATCACGTGGTCGAGAGTGGATTGCGCAATCGCCAGTGACCGCACAACATCGTCGTTCAGCACCACCGCCCCGCCGCTCGCGATCGCGCCCATGGCCAGTTCCTCATGGCCCGGCACGCCCAGCTTACGCACCACAAACACGTCGAGCGGCGCAATCAGAATTTTGGAAACTTCGTAGGCAACGGGAACCCCGCCACGGGGCAGCCCTAGAACCAGGACATCCGGCCGATTGCCGTAACGGGCCTTCAGCGCTTCCCCGAGATGCCGGCCTGCATCGGCTCGATCCAGGAACTGCATGCGACACCTCTGAATGTTCGACTAGCTTGTTGCTGTGAGTGTTACCGCTATTTCCATTCTAGGCGCATCATCTGCGAAGCTGAATGTCATGAGTGAGCCAAAGCACCTCGTCCACCATGTCTCCGACACAGCCCTCTGGGCCGCCATTCATCGTGCGAAAGAAACCGATCGTCCCGATGCACAGTTCTGTGATCCGTTCGCAAGGAGGCTCGCTGGAGATCGTGGCGAACAAATTGCCGCAGGGCTCGCGGTTGCCGAGGCCGACTCCTGGTCCTGGATGGCCCGTACCTGGCTCTTCGACAACTTTATTGAAGAAAAGGTGAAGCAGGGAGTCGACATGGTCGTAAATCTAGGGGCGGGGCTCGACACTCGGCCTTATCGCACTTCCTGGCCCGCGGGTTTGACGTGGGTCGAAGTCGACCTGCCGGACATTCTCGATTACAAAGAGGAGATCCTCGCCGCCGATCAGCCCCTCGTCCCTCTGGAACGCATCCGGCTCGATCTCGCGGACGACGTAGCGAGGCGTTCCCTCCTGAAGTCCCTAGGGAGTCGTGCCACGAAAGTCCTAATCCTCACCGAGGGCGTCCTAATTTATCTCACATTGGAACAAGCGGTGACACTCTCCGAAGATCTGGCTGCCGTTCCCGCCTTCAACTATTGGCTGGTCGACATCGTCTCTTCCGGACTTCTCAATCTGATGAAAGAGCGAACGCAAAATCGCATTAGCGAAAATGCGGTACTGCAATTCGCGCCGCCGGGTGGGCCGGAGTTCTTCGACGCTCACGGATGGAGAGCCGCCGACGTCCAGTCGCTCTTGAAGACTGCCGGGCGCCTCAACCGCCTGCCGCCCGAAATGCAGCCCTTCATGAATTTCCCGGAAGATCCGGTGCGCATGAGCCAGATTCCCTGGGGCGGAGTCTGCCTGCTGGAAAAGTGATGCCAGGCGAGCAGCCTGCGGCGGATAATTAATCCGCCTGCGTCAAGCCGTCTCGAACTCCCGAGCCGCCGTCACCGTCCGAGCGATATCCTCCTCAGAGTGCGCCGCGGACACAAACCCCGCCTCGAATTGCGAAGGCGCCAGGTACACGCCGCGCTCCAACATGTGATGGAAGAACCGCCCAAACCGTGCCGTATCCGACCGCTTGGCGGAATCCCAATCCGTCACCGGCTCCGGCGTGAAGAAGAACGTGAACATCGACCCGACCCGGTTGACAGTCGTACCCTCGGGAGCATGTGCCGTCAATTGCACCGTACGTCGCTCGACGATCTCATACACCTCGGGATGCGTTTTCAAATACCGCAGCATGGCCAACCCCGCGGCGACAGCCATCGGATTGCCCGATAACGTGCCGGCCTGGTAGACCGGCCCAACCGGAGCGACCTTACTCATAACGTCGCCGCGGCCGCCATAAGCGGCCAGCGGCATTCCGCCCCCGATGATCTTGCCCATGGTCGTAAGATCGGGCCTGATGCCGTAGAGTTGTTGCGCACCGCCGAGCGCAACCCGAAAACCCGTCATCACCTCGTCAATGATGAGCAACGCGCCATGTGCCTCGGTCAGCGCGCGCAAGGCCTGAAGGAACCCCGCCCCCGGCGGAACGCAGCCCATGTTGCCGACGATCGGCTCAACAATCACGGCCGCGATTTCACTTCCGCGCTTTTGGAAAGCTTCCTCAATCGCCGGAATCGAATTGAACGGCAGCGCGATGGTGGTTTCCGCAAACGCCTTGGGCACGCCGGCAGTATCAGCAATTCCCAAAGTCGCCATGCCGGAGCCGGCCTTCACCAGCAGCGAATCGACATGCCCGTGATAACAACCTTCAAACTTAACCACCAGGTCTCGGCCAGTGAACCCGCGCGCCACCCGCAGGGCGCTCATGGTAGCCTCGGTCCCCGAGCTGACCAGCCGTACCATTTCCACCGATGGAACGCATTCGCGGATCAACTCAGCCAATTCCGTCTCACGCTCCGTAGGCGCCCCGAAACTGGTTCCGTTGTCGATGGCCTCGCGCAGCGCCTCGACCACGCAATCCGGCCGGTGCCCGAGAATTAGAGGTCCCCACGAGCACACATAGTCGATGTACTCGTTTCCATCGGCGTCGTAGATGTGCGACCCGCGGCCCCTCGTGATAAACGGCGGCGACCCGCCGACACTACGGAATGCTCGCACCGGCGAATTGACACCGCCTGGAATCACCTGTTGCGCGCGCGCGAACAGCGCTTCGGATTTGGCTCGGTTCATCAGCCTGCGTTCTCGCCCGGAATGACGCGGCGCAGGAACAGATTCATCATGATCTCGCTCATGGTGACGTTGAGGTTCTTAAGCAGCCGCTTCTTGAGACCAATGTACGACTGCGTTCCCGCGAAAAGGTCTTCCACGAGGTCGCGGAATCGCTCGCTGCGCCGGATGAACTGTACCATGCGATTGGGAACGGTATTGAACAGGAAGCGCCCCAGGTACACCCGCCGCGCGAGCATTGAACCGAACTCGAGGTCCGCGGTGAAGTCGCGCCGCAACAACGCGACGTAAGCCTGCGCCTTCTCGGCGAGCGAGTGCGCGCTGTTCAGCACCACCTGGCTGGCGAGATCGCCCGACCGCATTGCGTAGTAAATGCCTTCGCCCGTGATCGGATCGACCAGTCCCGCGGCGTCGCCCACCGCCATCCAGCCGTCGCCCGCCACGCGGTTGCGTTTCCAACCGGAGGTTTCCAGGGAAGGAATGACATGGCCATAAAAAGGCGCCCCCTTGTACGGAATCCCCTTTTCGTCCATATAACGCTCGAGCCGCGCCCGCAAGGCTTGCGCCGGTTCGCCTTTACCCGCAATTCCGACCGACAGATGGCCGCAACGAGGGAACACCCAGATGTAGCCCATGATATTCGGCAGGAATTGAATATCGATGTGGCTCTGCTCCGAGGGTGCGTAATAGCCGAGAGCCGACATTGTATCGGCGGGCGTCCACTCGGTGCCGACATTGCGCAGAGGGTTCCGGGCGCCGGTCGCGACGATGCAGAAATCTGCGTCGAGCGAACCGTTCTTGGTGCGCAACTGCCATTTCGAACCATGCCGCTCCAGTCCCATCACGCGTGCCTTTTCCACCTGCGCCCCGGCGCGCTCCGCCCGCTCCAGCAGCATGCGATTCAAATCCATCCGCGAGTAAATCACCAGCGGTTGACCCAACGCCATCTTGACCGCACCAGCACCCGGCGCTGCCAGGCAGGTCTGGTTCACGATCTTTTTAGGCGTGCTGTTATCGATCAGGAACGGGTATTCGTGATAAGCCTTGTACGTCAAGCCCCCGCCGCAGGGCTTCTCCCAGGCGAGTTTCTCGTCGAAGACGACAGTCTCCAGGCCGCTGCGCGCCAATCGTTCGGCGGCGAATGCTCCAGCGGGTCCTCCTCCTAAAACCGCAACGCGCTTCATTTGCCCGGACCAGGCGGAGGAGCCTGGCCTCCGGACGGCGGAGGAATTGTCGGATGTCCCGGTGGCAGAGCGCCACCGCCGCTCGGCATACCACTACCCATGCCGTGTGAGGCGTTCGATCCGGTTCTGCCCTTCACCACCCACTCGTTGCCTTTGCGTTCGAGCACGTAGCTCATGTCCATGCCGGTGCCCGGCGCGTTGGAGTTCTTGGCCTGGAAGTGAACCGTCGCATCCGCCTCGTTTTGGCGGAAGGCAACCGACGAGATAGTCACGTCCATGCTGGAAAGATCCGACCGTTTCGCGAGGTAGTTCATAATTCCCTGGCGGACGGCCTGTTCGTTCTGGATGTCCTTCTTGCAGGCGCAGAGGACGCTCAGGCAGACGACGGCTGCGGGTAGGAGGCGTGTCACTCCTTTGATTATACCGGCGGTCCGACGCCATTTTTGGGTGCAATCCGGCCGGCCTCGCGCGCGTCAATAATGGAAAAGATGAGGTACTGCTGCTGGCTTCCGGTATTCCTTTGCCTGGCCGCTCGGGCGTCTGAAATCCCCTCAGGCACCGAGATACACGTTCGGCTGAACACCGCCATCAACACTTCGACCGCCAAGGCGAAGCAGCCCGTTGAAATGGTCGTGATCGCGCCGGTACTCGTCGGCGGCGAGATCGCCATCGGGACAGGGACGAAGATCGAGGGCCAGGTTAAATCTGTTACACCCGCTGCAAAGGCTGACGACCAAGCCACTCTGGTTCTGCAATTCGATCGCATCGTGAGTCCCGGCGGGAATCGGGCGCCGCTGAGCGCAATTCTCAAAGGCATCGATAATGCGCGCGAATCCGTCGACGACCAGGGGAAAATCAACGGCATCATCGCTTCGCAAACCGGTTCGGGACGGCTCGACCAAGGCATCAACAAGGTTGCCGAGCGTTATCAGAGCCTGGCCGACATCCTGTCCGCGGTGAAACAGGCCGTGCTCAAGGACACCGACGCGAATATCGCTTACGATCCGGGTGTCGAAATGACGATTCAGCTCACCAAAGCGCTGCAGTGGAGTCATCCAGGGCCGGCGCCGAATGTTCGCGACATCGAACCTGCCAACGCATTGGCTGCGCTAGTCAACCGGGAGCCGATCGTGACGATGGCTACCAGCCCCCGCCGTCCGTCCGACGTCACAAACATCATGTTCATAGGCAGCGCCGCCGATATTCAGAAGGCTTTCGAGTCAGCAGGCTGGAGCGTTGCCGAAAAACTCGGACAAAAGTCGAAGTTCGAAACCTTCCGCGCGATGGCGGAGGAACGGGGGTACAAGGAGGCGCCGGTATCGATCCTGCTTCTGGATGGCCGCCCGCCTGACCTCGTCTTCGAAAAAGGCACCAACACGTTTAACGCTCGCCATCACTTGCGGATCTGGCGCCGTCCCGAGACCTTCGATGGCAAGAGCGTCTGGGTTTGTGGCGCGACCCATGACATCGGAATCGACTTCTCCGAGAAAGATCTTACGTTCATCCATAAGATCGATTCGCATATCGATGATGAGCGTGCCAAGGTCGTCAACGACCTGATCTTCGCCGGCGCGGTTCGCGGCCTGGCTTTGGCCGACCGCCCCAACGCCCCGCGCTCTGGCCGTAACGCTACCGGTGATGCCTTCGAGACGGACGGCAGAATGGCCGTCGTAGAATTCTGATTTAGTTTCGGAACGCCGGTTTGATTGAGCCTGTAATGCAGGCTGTTAGCCTGCGGCGGGTTGTTAACCCGCTTGCCGTAGCGCTGAACAAGCGCCGACCAGCGCCGGTTTGCAACCGGCGGCTGAATGGCTTCCTGCATCACAGGCAGCCGAATTACCAGGTGTGGAGAAAACTAAGTAGGATTAAGCTTCAGCCGGCCTTTGGACCTCACCGAGAAAGGCCGGACGGTTTGGCACGCGCGGAGTTGCTGTGCGGCGCTTCGACGGTTCCAATGGCAGGCGAAACCGCCTGCTTCACCCTTCCACCGCATGCCGCCCTTCAGTCAGCGGCCACCTACCACAAACCGGATCGCCTCCACCACTACCTCCGGCTGATCAATTTCCACCGAATGAAAACTCCGGACCGCCATAAACTGCTTGCTTCGGACTGATAGCGACAATAGTTCGACCTGGAGCTTGTGGTAGTTCGGCAATTCGTTGCCCGTACTAACGACACCCACGCGCTGATTCACGAGTGGCTCTGGCCGTTTCAATCGCGCAAAGCAATCCTGCGCGGTCTCAACTGTCGGAAGCACGGGATGAAGCGATTCCGCCCACTGATGCAGCTTCTGATCCCGCTCCGGGAGCTTCTTGAAATCGGAGCTGTCCTCAACCGTGAACGTAATCGGCGTTTGATCGATCAGGACCGGCGCGCTGTCCAAGCCCGGCGCCGATCGCGGCGTAGACTTAGGGTGTCCGATATCGATGAACGCGTGATCCACGAACACGAGGCCCGCGACCTCGCTTGGATACAAGCCGGCGTAGACCCTCGCAACCAAGGCCCCAAACGACAGCCCGACCAGCACATACGGACCCTTCTCGCTCGACTTCGCCAGTAGTTCGTGCACTTCATTCAGCCTCGCCTGGCACGTCAAAGCCGGCCCGGCGTCACTCCAGGCGTTGCCTGCCGGATCATACGTGCAGACCCGCGTGAACTTGGCAACTTCTGTTTGCACGAGATCCCAGTCGAATGAAAAACCCTGCCCCACGATCATGACCGTCGGGCTTCCTTGGCCGGTGCAGTAAACGTGCACGCGATAGCCGCCTACGTCGACGAGCTGACCCGTAGGCGCGGGCTGAGCACCGCACAAGCCCATACCGGCAATCATCAAAAGGCCAAGAATTCTCATTCCTGGACTACCATTTTAGAATGCGGGGCCTTCATATCCGTCAATGGATCGCTGATTTTCGTCACGGTCTCCGTCAGCTTCGCCTGAACCCCGGCTTCACAGTGGTCGCCGTGGTGACTCTTGCGCTCGGTATCGGCGCCAACACCGCGATTTTCAGCATGCTGGAAGGCGTCGTTTTGAAGCCGCTCCCGTTTGCCGATCCCAGCCGGCTCGTCACGGTGTGGGACAACAATCCTCGCGGGCTGCACATAAGCGCCTCGTATCTGGATTTTCGCGATTGGCAGAATAGTGCGCGCTCATTTCAGCAAATGGCGGGCCTCCAGTGGACTTCGCGCGATCTGACCAGTCCTGGTCCTGCCGAACACGTCGACGGCAAAGCCGTGTCCGCGGGGTTCTTCAGTCTCCTCGGACGCGACCTCGCCATGGGACGCGAATTCACGTTACAAGAAGATCGTCAGGGTGGAACACCGGTCGTCATCATCAGTGACCAACTGTGGCGTGAGCGCTTTGCCTCTAGCCGAGACGTTCTCGGCAAGATCGTCACCCTGAATGGAATCGGCTATTCCGTTGTGGGCGTCCTCACGCCAGGCTTTCGTTTCGATACCACCGAACCCGACGCGGACGTCTATACGCCGCTTGGACAAGGCGATTTCAAGGAATTGGATGACCGCACCGTTCATCCCGGCATCATATGCGTTGCGCGACTCGCTCCCGGCATAACTCTCGGACAGGCCCAGGCGGAAATGCGCACCATCCAGGAGCAACTCGATCAGCAATACCCCGGCGCGGATCGCGGCATTCGCTCGGACGTAACAACGTTAGAACAGGAATTCGTAGGCGGCGCCGGTGAGACGCTTCTCCTCTTACTTGGTGCCGTGGGCCTGGTGCTGCTCATCGCCTGCGCGAACATTGCCAATCTCCTGCTGGCACGCGCCGCCGGCCGTACACGCGATTTCGCCATTCGCCTTGCGCTCGGCGCAAACCGCTCCGACATCTTGCGCCAGCTGATCGCCGAGAGCCTCATCCTTTCTTTGGCCGGTGGCGTCCTGGGCGTAGTTCTCGCAGAATGGGGTCTAGCTCCCTTGCTGGCCTTGGCGGCCGGAAGCCTGCCCCGAACCGGAGATGTCACGGTAAATATCCCGGTGCTCCTGTTCACGTTCGCTTTGGCATTACTGGTCGGCGTACTATTCGGCCTCGCCCCCGCGATCAAAAGCTCCAACACCGATCTGCAAGTCTCGCTCAAGGAAGGTGGCCGCGGAATGGCGCGCGCCACGCATCGCGTGCAGCGGGTTCTCGTCGTGTCGCAAATGGCGCTCACGCTTGTTTTGCTGGCGGGAGCGAGCCTGCTGTTTCGAACCGTTCAGCATCTCTGGGAATCCAATCCCGGCTTCAATCCGCGACACATTATTACATTCAAAGTCGGCCTCTCGCCCTCCGCAACCCGGACGCCGGCCCAAACGCGGCTCGCCTTCGGACAACTTCTCGATCGCGTTCGCAATATCCCTGGCGTTGATTCCGCCGATCTCACCACCCTCGTTCCGCTCGGCCAATCGGACAACTCCGGACCCTTTTGGTTCGGTCCGCAGACCGCCACGTCGATGGCCGCCGAGGCGCCGCGCGCAATCTATTTCGAAACCGGTCCCGACTACCTGCGCGTAATGGGCATACCACTGCTTCGCGGCCGCTATTTCACCGCTGGCGACAACCTGAAATCCGAAAAAGTCGTCGTGATCGACAGCGCCCTCGCCCACGCCTACTTCCCCCATCGCGACCCCGTCGGCCAACACATTTCCGTTGCTCACTGGGGCGAAGGCCGTATTATCGGTGTCATCGGTCACGTCAAGCACTGGGGTTTGGGAGACGAACACCGCCATCAGAATCAGATTTATATTGCCTTCTCCCAGCTTGCCGACGAGTGGATTCCCGAATTTTACGCGTCGCTCACCATGCTCGTGCGCACGACGCTAGACGCGCCTGCCGCGGTGTCCGCCATCAAGCACGAAGTCTACGGAGCCGGCAGCGACCAACCGGTGTATGCCGTCAAGACCATGGACACGATCCTCTCGGCGTCCATAACCTCCCAGCGCCTGCCCATGATTCTTCTTGGGGTCTTCGCCGGTTTGGCTTTGACGCTGGCCACCGTCGGAATCTACGGGGTAATCTCATACCTCACCGCCCAGCGCGCCCATGAGATCGGCATTCGTATGGCTTTGGGTGCGGGAAAACGGAACGTCTTTGGGTTAGTCCTCGGCCAGGGACTGCGTCTCGCGCTTGGCGGAATTGTGATGGGAACGGCCGGCGCGCTCGCCCTCGCGCCGGTGCTGTCGAGTTTCTCGCGCCTCTTGTACGGCGTCCGGGCAGCCGACCCGTTGACGCTTGCCGCCGTCTCGCTGGTGCTCATCACCACTGCGGTCTTGGCATGCTACATTCCGGCGCGCCGCGCGTCTCGCGTCGACCCCATGGTCGCACTACGGCACGAGTGATCGAATCACGTCATGCACGGCCTGAACCACCGCGGCCGGGTCTTCAGCCCCTTCTTTGAGAATCAGGTGTGCGTTCGTGGATAGCCCGGCGAGGTGGGGTTGCAGTTCGCGAACCCAGTACTCGTTCAACTCCGCCGACCGAAAGGGCGCCGGGCCGGCGAGCACGTAGAGCGGCCGGCTCCCGAAATTGCCTGCCGCCCGAACCTCCCCCATGTCCTCGTCCAACTCGCATCCCTCGCCCTCGGTTTGCACCGTGCCCGGATAGGTGGAGAGAAAAATCAATTCCCGCTGCTGATCCGCCGACAGATTCGCCAGGCCATAGGGACGGCCCGCTCCCGGGTTCCCCATCAGCCGCAAAAGCCCTACATTCAGCACCACCGGCGCCAGAACCGCACATCCGAGCTTCTGCACGAACCGCGGCATGGAACCCAGCGCCCCTTTCATGTCCTTTGACTCCCGCTCAATTGCCTCGGGGTCCGTCGCATGAATGAGAACAGCGCCAGCCACTTCGCCCGGGAACATCCCGTTGTAGACACGAACGTGAAATGCGCCCGCAGTGGCGCCGGCCAGCACGTAAGGTCCGGGTATTGCCGCCGCCCGAAGCAGATCGTGCAGGTCCTGAGCAATCGCGCGAAACGTCCGCGGCGAGGGACCAGGGTCGCTCCAGCCAAGACCTGCCCGGTCGTACCAGCACGCTTGCGTGAATTTTGCCGTTTCCTCCTGAATGTTCACCCAACTGTAACCAGCCGTGTGCCCGGCGCTCTCGAATATTACAGCCGGCGCGCCCACGCCCGAGCAGTAGAGATTCAGTGTCCGATCCCCAATGCTGATCGACCGGCCGACCTGGGGGTATCGCTTGCGATCTTCTTGCTCGCCGAGCCGTTCATACAAAACACCCGCGGCGATCAGGCCAACCAACAGGGCTATGCCAAATTTGAGAATCGTTCGAGTCACGCGCCGCCGCTCCTCAACGTGATGAATCGCCGCAGCCACAACGACACAGCGATCACCAGCGTGACAAGGACACCGGTCACGGCAAGCGTCCACCGCAGCAGAACATTCAACTCCGCGTGATGGCCGCCACCAGTTGCAGAGGAGCCGCCGATCCAAAGCAGACCACCCGCACTGATCTGCAGCAGCGCCGCGAGTAGCGCCGCTGCCCACTTCCAGGCGCCGCAACGCAACACCCACTGCCGAGCCAGCGAGACCAAACCGTCCCAAACGAGCCACTCCCGCGAGCCAGCCGATACCTCGAAAATCCACAACATCTCGGAGGCGAATTTTCGGCGAAACGCCGGCGGATGCAACGTCACCAGCAACCAATATAATGCCCGCGCCATCACGCCCGCCTCGGATGCGTGCCCCGCAATCGCAGGGTCGCTTCTTTCACCACGCCCTTCAGCCGCTCGACGTCTGCCGCCAGCACCCGCCGGCCCAATCCCGTCAACCGGTAATACCGCCGCCTTGGATCGTCATTGCCCGGCCGCCGCTGGTCCTCTTCCACCAGTCCCTGGTTCATCAGTTTCTGAAGGTTGTCGTACAGTGTCCCCGGCCCCAGCCTGTATTGCCCGTCCGACTGCCGCGCCACTTCCTGCATCATCCCGTATCCGTGCCGCGCCTCCCCCGCCAGGCACAGAAGTATATGCACGGCCGCGGGCGACAAAGGTAGATACCGGCTCAGGTCCTCGCTCATGACTCGGAAATCAATATAACGGAATCCGAGTGATGCGTCAATACGTCAACGTGTGAAACCACTGCGTTAGAATAGCCACACAAGCTGTGGAAAAGATCGGCCGGTATCAGGTTCTAGGGGAATTGGGCCGTGGTGCGATGGGTATTGTCTACCGCGCCCAGGACCCCACCATCGGACGAATCATCGCGATCAAAACCATCCGCCTCTCCGACTTAACCGAAGAGGCCGAGCGCGAACGTCTGCGCGACCGTCTTTTCCGTGAGGCCCAGTCCGCCGGCATCCTCTCCCACCCCAATATCGTCACCATCTACGACATTGCGGAAGAGAACGGATTGGCGTTCGTGTTTATGGAGTTCGTCAACGGCCCTCCACTCGAAAAACTCCTCTCCGGTGCCAATCCGCCCGACAACGACACCATCCTAAACATCTTCCGCCAGACGGCCGCGGCGCTCGATTACGCCCACAAAAAAGGCATCGTCCACCGCGACATTAAGCCCGCCAACATCATGGTCCATGACGACGGCCAGGCGAAGATCACCGATTTCGGCGTCGCCAAGATCCTCTCTCACCAGATGACCCAGTCGGGCACCATGATGGGCACGCCCAGCTACATGTCGCCCGAGCAGATTCAGGGACACTCCGTCGATGGTCGTGCCGACCAGTTTGCACTCGGCGTCATCGCCTACGAAATCCTTACCGGCGAGAAGCCCTTCGCGGCCGACTACCTGCCCACTCTGCTGTACAAAATTGTCCGCGAAGATCCGGTACCGCCGCAGCGGCTTAACCCGACCCTCAGCCCGCAGGTCGAAGCTGTGTTCCGCAGGGTCCTGGCCAAGTCTCCCGAAGCCCGCTACCCCAACTGCATCGAGTTCGTGAACGCGCTCCGAGTGTCCCTGAACATGACACCGGGCTGGGAGCCCCTCGCCAAAGGCGTCAGTCAAAACATGCCGACCCTCGGCGGCGCGGTTGCCAATACCTCACCGGCGCCGCCGCCACCCCCGGCGCACGCCGCAAAACCCGAGCTGCCTCCTCCGCCTCCCGCTCCGCCAACGCCCGCACCCGTGGCTCACGGCACAACTACAACCACGCACGAGACCCATCCCCTACTCAAAGGACTGATTTGGGTATTGGTCGGCATCGGCGTCGTTGGTCTTGTGCTGCTCGGCGCGCAGAAACTTCTGTTCAACACCAACGATAACGGCACGACGGTTGCCGAAAACACGCCGACTGCGAATCCGGCTCCCAAAACGCCCACGGGCGGTGACAAGCCGAGTCCCATGCAGGGCAACCAGGCCACCGACAAAACTCTACCCGGTGACCGCACGCCCGACGAACCCAAACCCGAAGCCAAGCCACCCGAACCAAAACCGCCGGAACCCAAGCCCACCGAGCCCGAGCAGCCCCCGCACCGTACGCCCCCGGCACCGACTTCGACGAATCAACCGCCTTCCGAAACGCAGTATTCCGTCCAGTTTGTCACTGATCCGGTCGGCGCGAAGGTCACCATCGATCACAACTCCTCGCTCTCGTGTCCCACGCCCTGCATCCTCTCCCTCAATGCCGGGCGCCACGTCGCCGACGTCCAGATCGACGGCTACCGCAGCTACCCCAGAATTCTGAACGTTCCCCAGGATTCCGATGTGTTTCTGAAGCTCGCGAAGTCTTCGGGATCGCTGGCCATCACCTCGAGCCCGACCGGCGCCTCCATCGTGCTCAACGGCGAGGAACAGAACCAGAAGACGCCGTCCGTGCTGCAGCTCAAGCCCGGCCACTACCGCGTGCGCGTGCAACGAAACGGCGCCGCCGCTGACTTCGAGGTGGACGTCCGCGATGGCGAGTTGGTACAAAGAAACGTCAACTTTCCCCAATGAACATTACCAGACGAAAGCTCTTTGGCATGGCCGCGGCGGCGGGTTTTGCATCCAGGCTGGCGCGTCCCGACGATACCGATCCCACTCGCATGATCGTGCGGTCTCTTTCACCCACGGATCTCGAGATGCCGCTGCAGGGTTTCAACGAAGCCATCACTCCCATCGATCGCTTCTTCGTACGTTGTCACACCCTGACGCCGAAGGTCGACGCTAAGACTTGGAATCTGAAGATCGATGGTCTGGTGAGCCGTCCGCTCACGCTCACCATGGCCGATCTCCGCAAGATGCCCCGTTTCGAGCTCGTGGCCGTGCTGGAATGCGCCGGAAACGGCCGCACGTTTTACGAGCCGCATGTTCCCGGAACCCAGTGGGCTTTCGGCTCGGTGGGCAATGGCCGATGGACCGGGGTGCGACTCAAGGACGTGCTCGAAAAGGCGGGCATCAAGGATTCAGCCACGGAACTCCTCCTCGACGGCGCCGACACGCCGCTCGGCTCGATGGACGACTTCCGCCGCACCGTGACGGTGAAGAAAGCGCTCGACCCCGACACCATGCTCGCCTACGAGATGAACGGGCAGCCGCTTCCGACGCAACACGGCTTTCCATTGCGCCTGATCGCGCCGGGTTGGGCCGGCGATTCCTGGGTGAAGTGGTTGACGCACATTGAAGTGCTCGACCACGAATTCGACGGCTTCTGGATGAAGACCGCGTATCGTCATCCTCCAGGCCACGTCGCGCCCGGCACCGCCGTCGATGCCGCACAAATGATCCCGGTCACGGATCTTAACGTGAAATCGGTGATTGCGACTCCCGCGTCAGGTCCGCTACTTACGGCATCGGCCAAAATCAGCGGGGCCGCCTGGTCGAATAGCTCACCCGTTGCCGGTGTGGACGTCTCCACCGACGGCGGCAAGACCTGGACCGCCGCCACCCTCAGCAAAGACCTCGGCCGCTACTCCTGGCGCAACTGGGAACTGAGTTGGACGCCCCCGGGTACGGGCGAGTACGTCCTCATGTCGCGCGCCCGCAACGCCGCCGGCACGGTTCAGCCCATGGAGCAGGAGTGGAACCCCTCCGGTTACCTCTGGAATGTATCGCAGCCGGTGAAAGTGCAAGTCGATTATCCGGCCGGCTACAAGGGCGCCTGCATGCCATGCCACGACGAGCACATGATGATGCAGCAACACCTCACGCGCACGCAGTGGGAGCGAGAAGTCGACAAAATGGTCCGCTGGGGCGCGCAGGTCAAACCCGAGGACCGCGAAGGAATCCTGAGCTATCTCGCCGGCCGCTATAAGCAGTGATTTAGGAAGTGCTGGTTCTCTTCGTCTTACACGGCTTCAAGAACGTGGAAGAACGCGCAGGCGAAACCGTCTGCGCCACCTTGGTTCATCCACTTTCAGGGTGCGTAATAAACTTCCACAACCTCGACCGTGCGTTTAGCCGATCTACTGCTGGTTCCCGCGACCCCCGTCCGTCGTCGCGCCCCCACTCGGCGTCGACATGGTAATCGGTGTCTTCCGCTTACCCCAAGTCGGCGGGGCAGGCTCCTTCGTAAGCCGCGTCACCGGCTTCTCCTCGAGCATCCGAAGCCCCTCTTTAACCGCGCGCTCCAACTGCGGATCATGACCCGCAATCACATCTTTCGGCCAATTCTCAACATCGACATCCGGCGCGATACCCTCATTCTCCACCGCCCACTTGCCTTCGCGCGAGAAGAATCCGCCGCGCGGAGCAATCATCGATCCGCCGTCAACAAACGCCGGAGTATCGGCCGTATGAACCAGCCCGCCCCAAGTCCGTTTGCCCACAAGCAGACCAATCTTCCGGCGCTTAAACATGTACGGCATCAAATCGCCGCCCGACCCGGCCATTTCATTCGTGATCATGACCTTCGGACCCCAAATACCGGCGGCCGGGCTAGTGAAGGGATAGCGATCTCCCGCAACATTGTTGAAGTACCCGTCGAAATCTCGCTCCAGCGCATCGATGATGTAGTCCGCAGCCGAACCGCCGCCGTTGAACCGCTCATCGATGATCGCGCCCGCCTTGTCCTGCTGCGCGAAGTAATACCGGTTGAAGCTCGTGTACCCAGGCTGGCCGGTATTAGGCAAATAAACGTACGCCAGCCGCCCGTTTGACAACTTGTCCACGAGCCGCCGATTCGATTCCACCCACGCGCGCGTGCGCAGCGTCTGCTCGTTCGGAACCGGAACCACTGTCACCTGCCGTGCGCCATCAAGCGTCGGCCGATTGTTCACCGTCAGCACTGTCTGCCGGTTAGCAGTCCCGTCGAGCAAGCGATAGATACTATCAGGAGCCTGCAACTCGATGCCGTTCACCGCGAGAACATAGTCGCCTACCGCGACGTTTACGCCCGGCGCGGCCAAGGGAGCCTTCAAGTCGGGATTCCAGCTTTCGTTGTCATAGATGCGGGCAACTTTATACCGGCCGCCGTCGATCGTGAAGTCCGCGCCCAGCAACCCTCCCTGCGAGGGCGGAACCGCGGGCATATCGCCGCCGCGCACATACGAATGGCCAATCGCGATCTCAGAACCCATCATGTCGATCAGGTAATTCAGATCGGCGCGATGCATCACGTACGGCAGCAACTGCCCGTACATCTCCTTCATCTTTGGCCAGTCGGCGCCGTGCATATTTGGCACATATAAATAATCCCGCTGGTTGCGCCATCCTTCGTTGAAGATCTGTTTGAACTCCTCTTTCGGGTCGAGGTACATTCGCAGCGCAACGTTCAACCGGCCCGCTCCCGCCTGTGGAGGCTGTTTGTCGGCATCGACAAGAAAGAGAGACGGGGTCGGCGGAGGACCTGCGGGTGCGCCCTGTCCCCTGGCGCCTCCTCCGCCGCCCGCTGTCCGATACACCAGTTTGTGACCATCGGCGCTCACATCGTACGCAGCTACGCCACTCGCAAACGTCACGGGGCGCCGCTCGCTCAGGCGGAAACGAACCAGGGTGTTTCCTCCGCCGGGCCCGCCTGGGCCTCCGCCGCCGCGCTCACCGCGGTCGCTCGCTTCGAGATAGTACACGGTGCCAGCCGCACCCGCGCGCAATTCCGAATACTGGCGCTCGGGCACCGCTGCCACAGCCACGATGCGCTCCTGAATACCGTCGAAATCGATCTGCACATTGACCGGCGTCCGCGGTCCACGCTGCGCAGGAGCCTCGGCCTGCTCGCCGCCTTCACCGGCATCCGCCTGCGAACCACCCGCACCGCGCCGGCCACTGGGAGCCGCGCTCCCCACGCCCTTGTCTTCGTCGCTCTCCGGCAGGAGCGGGCTCGCCTCACCCTTCTTCAGAACTGCCAGGTAAAGACCGAAATTCTCGACATGCTCATACGAAGTCATGTCGAGCCACTGCGACCGCATGCCGAGTTCCGTCGAAGCCAGGAACCACAGATATTTCCCGCTCGCATCCCAAGCCGGCCAGACCGCGTCCGCCAACCCGTCGGTCACCTGCTTCGTTTCGCCGGTCTCGGCATTGGCGACAAAAATCGCGTGATACAGCGACTTCAAACGGCTGGCGTATGCCACCCACTTCGAATCCGGACTCCATACCGGATTGAGCGTCCGCTGCGGCACCATCCAGGGATCGTCGCCTACGATCTTCGCCTGCCCAGACGCGACATCGAGAATCCATACCTTAAGATTGGTATCCGTATAGAGCAGCTTCTTGGAATCAGGCGACCACGACGGCGTGTAATAGTGCGTCGGATGCGCCAACGCGATCTCGCGCGGCTTGCCGAGCCCATCCTGCTGCTCGACGATCAGCTTGTACTCGCCCGATTTGTCGCTGAAATACGAAATGTACTTCCCATCCGGCGACCAGGCCGGATCGCGCTCCGCCGACCCGCTCGAATTGCTGATGTTGCGAACGTCACCCTTCTCCGCGGGAATGGTGAAGATCTCGCCCCGGGCTTCGACCAGGACGCGCTTGCCGGTCGGCGACAGCGCCAGCGTCGTCATGCGGCTCGTGACATCCTGCCAATGCGGCATCATCCATGGAAAATCGCCGGCCGCTGTGATGTTCACAATGTGTGTCTTGCCGCTCTTGGGGTCGAGCTCATGGACATATCCCGCTTGCTCGAAGACAACGGCGCCCGCGCCGGAATCGAGCGTCTTTACGTCAAAATCCGTGTACTTCGTCACTTCCTTGAGAGCCTTAGTGCGCGTCTCGTACGACCAGACGTTCGCCACCCCATCGCGGTCGGAGATGAAATAAACGGTCTCGCCCACCCACACCGGATCCATGTCTTTCGAATCGGTCCATGGTGGCGTCACCACGTCGAACGTCTTCAGATCGGCGATCCAGATCGGACGATTCTGGCCGCCGCGATAGTTACGCCGTTCTTCGTCCCAGGAGTTGTTCATGCGATAAGCGATGTGCGAGCCGTCGGGCGAGATCTTCCCCTGGTATGCGCGCGGTAGCGCCAGCGGTTCCGCGATGCCTCCCGCCGCGGGTACTGTCCAGAAACGCGGTGCGGCAGTCGGAGCCGAGGTCGCGCGTGCCGACGTGAACAGAATCGATTTACCATCGGGCGTCCACCCCTCCACCGTGTCGGCGCCGGGGTGCCAGGTCAGCCGCTTCGGCTCGCCGCCTTCAGCCGGCATGACATAAACATCGACATTGCCCGCATATTCACCGCTAAATGCGATCCATTTCCCGTCCGGCGAAAAATGCGGATTGCTGGTGAGGCCCTGGAAGCTGGTCAGGCGCCGGGCCACCCCGCCGCCTCGCTCGACAACCCAGATGTTGTTGGCATACGCGAACGCGATTTGCGTCGTGCTGACAGTTGGCGTCCGAAGCATGCGTATGGTCGATCCATCGGCATAGACAATGGCCGGCACTAACGCGGTGACAGCTGCAAAGAAAAGCGTTCTGGACATAAGCTACAGCGTATCACCGCTCTTTGCTTTGTAGGATGCCCGACGACTATGAGTTGCCACCGGAGACCACAGACGGTTTCGCAACCCTCCGCGGGGTTGAAGACGCCACGGATGGCTGTACCGCCGGCTTCAGCCGGCCTTTTGGGGAGCCTGAAACGTCCAACGCTACTTCAGAATCTGGTAGAGGTTGCTGAAGTCGTCCGTCCAGGTTCGGAGGCCAGGGCGGTCGAGGGGATGGCGGGCCCACGCGACATTGCCGATTTCCTTCTCAAATAACGACGCGTCGGGTGACAACAGAATCCAGTTGGATTCACTGTAATAGTCTTCGTCTTCGCCCTGATCGTCGACTTCTAATTCCGACGCACGCAGTTCCTCACCATTCCGGGCAACCACGGGAATCAAATCCAGGTAGCGATTCGAAACATGGACGGCGAGAATGCCGCCCGGCTTCAGGTGCCGAAAATATTGCACGAAAGCCTCACGCGTGAGGAGATGCACGGGAATGGCGTCACTCGAGAAGGCATCAACCGCCAAAAGGTCGAATTGCTGGGGCGGCTGGCGCTCCAGAGTGATTCTGGCGTCGCCGAGAACGACCCGGCAATCGCCGCGGCAATCCTTCAGGAAGGTGAAGAAGCGGTTCGCCACGGCCAGATCGAGCGGGTTGATCTCGTAGAACCTGAATACGTCACCGGGATTGCAGTAACTCGCCAGTACTCCCGCGCCGAGCCCGATCATGCCAGCGCGCAGCGATCCGTGCCGGCCCCGGAGAAAAGAAAATGCGCGACCCACTCCGGAGTTCGGGCTGTAGTAGGAGGTTGGGGAATCGCGGCGCGAGGGGTCGGCGAGTTGCACGCCGTGGTTGATGGTCCCATTAATCAGTTTGCGAAGCGCGGTGTTCTCGTCATCTTCGGGAGTATCGACGATTCGCAGCACACCGTAGAAATTTCGCATGGAGGTGACGTACTTCGTGCGATCGAGAACTTCGTAGTACGCGAGATAGCCGGTGAGAACGATCACGAAAAGAGCCATTATAGGCCTCGGCCAGGCTACAGCAATCAGAATCGCGCAGACCACCATCGCGACGGGGAGTTCGAGATAGGTGGTAAAGATGTGGGGCGCGGCGAGAGCCACAAACAGGCCGCCAATGGCGCCTCCCACGGCGAGGCTGAGATAGAAGGACGTCAAATAGCGTGGATGCGGCTTCAGGCGCGCCATCTCGCCGTGACAGACCATGCAACAAACAAAGAGCCCGATGGCAAACAGAGGGATTGACCACTTAAGATGCAGGTTACCGGCTCCGTAGTAGTTGGCGAAGGACATCGCCGCCAGGGCGAGCACCGCTAGCGGGATGAACACGACGCGCTGATAGGTCCGCTCGCTCTCGAAACAGAGAATGAAACTCAGCAGATAAAGCGCCAGCGTGAGGACCCACAGGAAGGGGATGGGCGCGATGTTCTGCGTCATGTGAGTGGTGATGGACATCATCAGGGCGGACGCGCACGCCGGCAGCGTGGTCCACAGAATGAGCGTGCGCCAGGGCGGAGGCGTGAGCGACTCGGTGGCGACATCTTCAGACGCACTTTGCTGCTGTGCCGGCAGACGCGAGGCGGAGAATGCCACGAAGCCGCAGAGGAGGACGAATGCGCCGTAAGCCCAGCTCCACGACAACGCTTGCACCCGTGTCGCGAGGACAGGCTCAACGGCAATCGGGAAGCTGATAAGTGCGAGGAGCGAGCCGGCATTGGAGAGGGCAAAGAAGCGGTAAGGGACGGCGCCGGGTCGAGCCGCAACATACCACGCTTGAAGCAATGGGCTGGTGGTGGATAACAGGAAATAAGGCAGCCCGACGGTTGCGCCGAGGAGCGTAAGAATGCGGAGGGTGGGGTCGCCTTCTGTTACCGGTTTCCAGGAAACCGATGGCAGAATCGGCAAGAAGAATAGACTGGCGGCCAGCAGGGCCATGTGCAGAATGCCCTGACGGTGGGGGCCCAGAAAACGGAAAGAGAAATGAGTGTAAAGATATCCCGCCAGGAGCGTAAGCTGAAAGAACATTAATGCGACGGTCCAGACGGCGGCGGATCCTCCGAACCATGGAAGGATGATCTTGGCTATGATCGGCTGCACCTGGAAGAGAAGAAACGCGCTGAGGGCAATGGTGAGGCCATAGAGGAGCAGGGAGGAGGTTTGGACGCGCAAATACCACTGTAACGGCAGCCGGTTGCGGGAGGGATGGATTAAGCAATCTTAACTCCGTATTAAGGTCCCTTTCATCTTGAACTGCAACGATAGCGCTGAAGGTTTAAAACACTTCCTCCAAGGAGAACTATCAAACAATGAAAAAACTCATGAGCATGGCCCTCGCGCTGTCGTTCCTCACCGCTGCCGTCCCGATGTTCGCACAGGATAAGACGGACACGACGAAGACAAAGAAGTCCAAGAGCGGCAAGAAGTCGAAGAAGACCGGCACGATGGACGACAAGAAGACTAGCTAATTTTTCGGTCGAGCGCTGTCGCGCACGGCTGAGTGCGCGACAGCAGTTACTGTAGTATTCCCTCCTGTTTCGCATCTCTCCCGTACCGGCTTCACCCTTCCACAACCTGCACTACCCGAACCCGCGCGATGGCCGTGCCAAAATGGAGAATACATGACAGGCAATGAGATCCGCCAGAAGTTTCTGGACTACTTTGGCGGCTGCGGACATCGGATTGTGAAGAGTTCTTCGCTGGTACCGGCGAAGGACCCCACGTTGTTGTTCACCAACGCGGGGATGAACCAGTTTAAGGACGTTTTTACGGGGTTGGAAACCCGCGAGTACAATCGGGCGGTCACATCGCAGAAGTGTGTTCGGGCCGGCGGCAAGCACAATGATCTCGATAACGTCGGTTACACGCGCCGTCACCATACATTTTTCGAGATGCTCGGGAATTTCTCGTTCGGCGACTACTTCAAATCCGACGCGATCGCATTTGCCTACGAACTGGTGACGAAGGAGTTCGGAATTCCGGCGGATAAGCTCTACTTCACGGTGTTCCGTGAAGACGACGACGCGGAGAACCTGTGGCAGAAGGTCGCGGGGGTTCCGCGGGAACGCATCTTCCGGATGGACGAGAAGGACAATTTCTGGCAGATGGGTGAGACTGGCCCGTGCGGTCCGTGCTCGGAGATTTATTTCGACATGGGTCCCACTGCGGCCGACCCCGGCATGGAAGAGGAGCCTTTCCCGAGCGAAAGCGGGCGTTACGTAGAAATCTGGAATCTCGTGTTCATGCAGTACGACCGGACTGCGAACGGAATCATGACGCCTCTGCCGCGGCCGTCCATCGACACCGGCATGGGGCTGGAGCGCACCGCCGCGGTGATGCAGGGAAAGATTTCGAACTACGACACGGACTTGCTGCGGCCGATCATCCGCCGGACCGGGGACATGTTCGGAATCGGCTACGGCGAGAACGAACGGTCTGATGTGGCCCTGAGAATCAATGCCGATCATGCCCGCGCCACGGCGTTTCTCATTCACGATGGCGTTCTGCCTTCCAATGAAGGCCGTGGTTACGTGCTGCGGAAGATCATGCGGCGTGCGATTCGCAATGCTCGCATGATTGGCCGGCAGGAGCCATACCTGTACGAACTGACGGGGTTCGTGGCGGAATTAATGCAGCCTGGATACCCGGAAATGATGGAGAGCGTTCAGCGGGTGGCTCGCGTGGTGAAAGACGAAGAGCATCGCTATGCCACGACGTTCCAGGTGGCGGAGAAGATCTTCCACGAAGAAGCCAAGGCTGCGACCAATAGCGTTATCCCCGGCGCCGCCGCTTTCAAGCTGTACGACACTTACGGACTCGCGCTCGACGAGCAGGAGGACATGGCTCGCGAGTTCAAGCTCACCATCGATCGCGAAGGCTTTACCAGCGAGATGGAGAAGCAGCGGGCGCGCGCGAGGGCGAGTTGGAAGGGCGCTGAGAAGGCGCAGATTTCACCGGCTTATCTCAATCTGCCGTCGACGGAATTCGTGGGCCGGGACACGCTGGAGTCGACGGTTGAAGTGCTGCGCGTGATCAACGAGAACGGCCGCACGGAGTTGGTGTTAAACCGCACGCCGTTCTATGCCGAGGCTGGCGGACAGGTCGGGGATGTCGGGGCGCTGTTCCTTCCGGGCACTGGCGAGAAAGTGGCCGAGGTTGAGGATACGTACAAGCCCGCTCCGGGCGCCGTTGTACACAAAGTGCGTCTGCTGATGCCGGTCGCGGAGGGCGAGCACCTGGTGGCCAGGGTGGATCCGAGTCTGCGGTCGTCGACGATGCGCAATCACACGGCGACGCACCTGCTGCATGCGGCGTTGCGGACCGTGCTGGGCAAGCATGTGAAGCAGGCCGGCAGCGTGGTCGATCCGGGACGTCTGCGCTTCGATTTTACGCATTACGCGGCTTTGGATCACGAGGAGATTGCGGAAGTCGAGCGCCTGGCGAACGAGGAAATTCTGAAGAACATCGAAGTCCATACCGATGTGATGGATCTCGATCACGCTCTCAATACCGGGGCGATGGCGCTCTTCGGCGAGAAGTACGGTGAGAAGGTTCGCGTCGTCTCCATCGATACGTTCAGCAAGGAACTCTGCGGCGGAACACACGTTCGGCGCACAGGCGATATCGGCGTGTGCAAGATCGTGTACGAGGGCAGTATCTCGGCCGGTGTTCGACGCATCGAGGCGATCACGGGCGAGGGTGCTCTGCGACGGTTCCAGGAGACGCTGGCCTCGCTGCGGCGGGCGTCGGATACCGTGCATGTTTCAGAACATGTGCTGGTGGAAGAAATCGAGAAGCTGCTCGAGGAACGCAAGAGCCTTGAGAAACGGCTCGAGATCATGAAGGAGAAAGTGGCACGGGCGCAGCTTGGCGGGCTGGAAAAGGATGCCCGCGTGATCAAGGGCGTGCGCGTGCTCGCGGCGCAAGTACAGGGAATGGACCGGCAGCAACTGCGCACGCTGGCCGATTCGCTGCGAGGCAAGCAGATCGGCGTGCTGGTGCTGGCCGCTACCGAAGACGCTAACGTTTCGATCATCTCGGCGGTTACGAAGGACCTGACGAACAAGGTTCATGCGGGCAAACTGGTTGGCGCGGTGGCCCAGGCTGTTGGCGGCAAGGGCGGCGGCCGGCCTGACATGGCCGAAGGCGGGGGAAAGAATCCCGAGGCTCTGTCGAGCGCGCTGGCGGGAGTCTACACGACCGTCGAGGGAATGCTCTAGGTGTCCGACGGCCACTACGATGCAGTCATCGTGGGAGCTGGCCCCACGGGACTTGCGTGCGGAATTGAGCTGAAGCAGCGGGGTCTGCGGGCGCTCCTGATCGACAAAGGGTGCGTGGTCAACTCGCTGTACCACTACCCCACGCACATGACCTTCTTCACCACGCCGGAGCTGCTTGAGATCGGCGGCCTGCCGATGACGTCGATGTACGAGAAGCCGACGCGGACCGAGGCTCTGAAGTACTATCGCCGCTGCGCGGAGCATTACCGGCTGGAGATTCGGGACTACGAGCGCGTGCTGACGGTTGAGGGCGAGGATAATGATTTTCGCGTGATCACTGCGAAGGGTGAGTACCTCGCGCGCAAGATCATTCTGGCGACGGGTTATTACGACATTCCGAACCTGCTCAAAGTGCGGGGTGAGAACCTCGACAAGGTCATTCACTATTACAAGGAACCGCATCCGTACTACAACCATGACGTGCTCGTGGTGGGCGCAAAGAATTCGGCCGCCATTGCGGCACTGGAGCTGTATTGGACCGGCGCTCGGGTGACGCTGGTTCACCGCGGTCCCCGCATCTCCGACCGCGTGAAATACTGGATCAAGCCCAACATCGAAAACCGGCTTGCAAACGGCGAGATCAAGGGTTATTTCAATTCGCGGGTGATCGAGATTCTGCCGGACATCGTGCTGCTCGAGACGCCGGAAGGAGTTGTGACCATCAAGAACGACTATGTCTTTGCGATGGTCGGCTACCGGCCCGACCTGGATTTTCTGGCGTCGCTGGGCATTGTTCTGGAGAACGAGACACAACGGCCACGCACGGATCCAGAGACCCTGGAGAGCGACCGGCCTGGCATCTACCTGGCGGGTGTGATCGTGGCCGGGATGCATACGAACGAGATTTTTATTGAGAACGGGCGGTTTCACGGCAAGAAGATTGCCGAGGCGATTGCGAATGGAATGTAGTGCAGGCTGGCAGCCTGCGGCGGGTCGATAAGCCGCTTCGCCGGTTGCAAACCGGCTTGCAGGATGAAATCCTGCCTTACTATGAGACGAATCATCGCGTTCGCGCTTTGCGCGACCTCTGCTATGGCGCAAGGTACAGTTGCCGTCCGGTTCGGGAAGTTATGGGACGGCGGCAAGGTGGTCGATGGCGCGCTGGTGGTGATTGAGGGCGACCGCATTCGCAGCGTCACAGGCGGCGACCCGGCGCCTCCCTCGGGCGCGACGGTAGTGGATTGGTCGCGGTACTACGGCTTGCCCGGGTTGATCGACGTCCACACCCACATGACTTATTACTGGGACCGGCGGCCCGGCACGCGGCCGCTGGGGCAAGGCAACCGTATGGCCGCGGTCACGGTCTTCCTGGCTCAGGAAAACGCACGCAAGACGCTGGACGCCGGCGTGACCACCGTTCGAGACTTGGGTTCATCGGAATACACTGACATCGCTATGCGCGATCTCATCAACATGGGCGCAATGGTGGGGCCGCGGATGTTCGTTTGCGGATATGGCTTGTCGACGCCGGCGCGCCCGGTGCGAGCCGGGCAACCGCCCGCGTTCTCCGATGGCACGGCCGAAACGCCGGATGAAGTGAGAAAAGCAGTGCGCCGGCAGATCGCAGCGGGCGCGGACGTCATCAAAATGTATGGGTCGGTAGGCGGCTTCGACAATGTCGGCACGCAACAGACCTTCACTTACGATGAAATGAAGGCCGCTGTCGACGTGGCGCACACCATGGGGAAGAAGATCGCGATTCACTCCTATGGCCCGGAAGGCGGCCGCGACGCGGTCCACGCGGGCGCCGATTCCGTGGAGCATGCCGTGGATCTCGACGACGCCACTCTAGCCGAGATGGTGAAGCGCGGGACCTATTATGTCCCGACTATCGACCACAATCGGTATTACGTCGATGCCCGCAACGAATACCAGTTCCCTCCCGGCGCTGTCGACCGTTTGAACGCGTACATCCAGCGAAACTTTGAGACGGCGAAGCGCGCGTACAAGGCGGGCGTGAAGTTTGCCATGGGCTCGGACGCCGTGTTCACGATGTTCGGGCAAAACACTCGCGAACTCGCTTGGTTTGTGAAGGTGGGCATGTCCCCGGAAGAAGCTCTGAAGACAGCGACGGTGAATGCCGGGGACCTTCTCGGCAAATCGAACGATGTCGGATGGGCGACTCCGGGCCATTTCGCGGATCTCATCGCTGTGGAAGGCGATCCGCTAAGCGATATTCAAGTCGCGATCGATAAGGTTCGCGGCGTCATGAAGGGTGGCAAGGTGGTGAAATAGATGCCCAACATAGCGATCTATCCGGGCTCTTTCGATCCCCTGACAAACGGGCACCTTGATTTGATTGACCGGAGCGTCCGCCTGGTCGACAAGATCATCATCGGAATCCTTTGCAACGAACAGAAGCAGGCGCTCTTCAGCGTCGAAGAACGCATGGAGATCATTCGAGAGGTCCTGGCGGGCCGGCCGAATGTTGAAGTCGACTCTTTCAACGGGCTGCTGGTGGACTTTGCGGCGCAACGCGGCGCGACTTTCATCATCCGCGGAATTCGCGCCATTTCGGATTACGAATACGAGCTACAGATGGCGCTCATGAATCGCCGGCTCCGGCCGGATATCGATACGATCTTCCTGATGGCGAACGAGGCGCATTCCTTTATCAGTTCGCGCCTCGTCAAGGAAGTGTTCAGCCTGGGCGGCAACATAAAAGGACTTGTGCCGCCGCCGGTTGAGGTTAGACTAAGAAGAAGACTTTTAGGAGAACAGACCTAGACGTGCAAGCTACACTCGAACTCGCAGACAGAATAGGGCTCATCAGCGAGTCCTCCACGATGAAGGTTTCCGCCGAGGCGGACCGTCTTCGACGGGAGGGCTTTGACGTAGTGGACTTCGGAGCAGGCGAACCGGATTTTCCGACGCCGGACAATATCAAGAACGCCGCGATCGAAGCCATCCACGCAAACTTCACCAAGTACACAAATGCTTCCGGTGTGGTCGAGTTGAAAAAGGCCATCTGCGATCGGCATCGCTTGGACTATGGCACGGACTACAGTCCAGCCGAGTGCATGGCGACCGTTGGCGGTAAACATGCAATTTTCAATATCACCCAGGCGCTGCTCAATCCCGGCGACGAGGTGATCATTCCCGTGCCGTACTGGGTCACGTACAAAGACGTGGTCAATTACGCTGGGGCGACCTGCGTCTTCGTGGAGACGGAAGAGGAGAGCGGCTTCACATTTACGGCGGAGTCGATTGAGCCTTACATCACAGACCGGACGCGTGTGCTGCTGATCAACTCACCATCGAATCCCAGTGGCGCCGTGCTGAGCCAGGAGGATTTCGAGCGAATCTACTACCTGGCCGCGGAGAATGGCATCTGGCTGGTGACGGATGAGTGCTATTGCCGGTTTCTGTACGATAGCGACCCGTTTTCCATCGCGGCGGTGCCGGGCGCGAAGGAAAACGTGATTGTGGCGGGTTCGCTTTCCAAAACCTATGCCATGACCGGTTGGCGCATCGGCTTTGCCCTCGGACCGAAGCCGGTCATTTCGGCGATGGGCAAGTTGCAGAGCCACAGCACATCGAACCCGACGTCTATCGCACAGAAGGCGGCCATCGAGGCGCTGGTGGGCTCGCAGGATTCGGTGCCGGTGATGCTCGCCGAGTACCGCAAGCGCCGCGACTATGTCATCAGCCGGCTGCGGTCGATTCCTGGCGTGAACATCGCCGAACCGCAGGGCGCCTTCTACGCTTATCCAAACATCTCCGTGGCTTTTGGGCGCGGTATTTCGTCGGCGCTGGAGTTCTCCGAGAGGCTGCTCGCAGAGGCGCACGTGGCCGTGGTTCCTGGCGAGGCGTTCGGGACAACGGAACACGTCCGCATCTCCTACGCCACGTCGATGCAGGAGTTGGCGCGCGGGCTGGACCGGATCGAAAAGTTCATCCGTGAACAGCAGTAGCAACCCGGAACGGCTGCCTTCACACTTAGTCGAGCGTCCGTGGGGCGGCGAGATTTGGTACACGCCGGAAGCGCCGCTTTCTCTGTTGGTCAAGTTTATTTACACACATGAGGCGCTATCGGTGCAGGTGCATCCGGGCGACGATTACGCCGCGAAGCATCATTCGTCGCGCGGCAAGACCGAGATGTGGCATATCGTGAAGGCCGCTCCCGATGCGCGGCTGGCTTTGGGATTTCGCGAGGCGATTTCGCGCGAGCGGCTGCGGGAGAGCGCGCTGTCGGGTGAGATCGAGGGTCTGCTCAACTGGGTGCACCCGCGGGAGGGAGACACGTTCTTCACACCGGCGGGAACGGTCCACGCGATCGGCGCGGGCCTGGAGTTATGGGAGATCCAGCAGCACTCGGATATAACTTACCGGCTTTACGACTATGGCCGCGGACGAGAGTTGCATTTGGAACACGCGCTGAACGTCACGAACCGCGAGGCGCTCGACCCAAGGCCGGCGACACTACCAGTCCACAGCGAATACTTTGAGGTCGACCGGCTCGATTTTGAAGGCTCGAGGGAATTCCAGCCGGACAGTCAGCGATATGAACTGCTGGTCGCGATGGAGGGGGCGGGAACGATCGGCCGACAGCCTTTTTCGCCGCGGGAGACCTGGTATTTGGCGGCGGGAAGCCCGCACTTCCAGATCGTCGCCAATCAGCCCAGCCGATTCCTTACGGTTGCGTCGTAACTTGAAATGGTTTTAGCCGCAAGAACGTTCTAGCCGAAGTGACGCGCAGCCGCTAAACTCGCCCCATGCGCTTCATGGGTCTTGCCATTTTCATTTTTCAAGGGTTGCTCGCGACCGCGGAGGCGATCCCCGCAAACTCGCCTCGATGGGAGCTGCGCGGCCAGGGAAAGGTCGTCGATTATGACCAGCGGTCGTGCCTCTTTCTGCGCGGCGGGCAGGCCATTCTAAAGGATTTCGCGATGCGCGACGGCGTGATCGACGTGGATGTATCCACTCCCGAGATTCGCGGATTCTTCGGCATCTATTTTCGGATGTCGCCGGATGGCAATGGCGAGTGGGTTTATCTTCGGCCTCAGAAATCAGGGCTGGATGACGCGCAGCAGTACACGCCTATATTTCGCGGCGCCGCGGTTTGGCAGCTCTATAACGGGCCGGGCTTTACGGGCGCTGTCGATGTGCCGCGCAACACCTGGATTCATCTGCGGCTTGAGGTCGCGGGGGCGCAAGCGAAGCTGTTCGTCAATGATATGGGTCGCCCTTCACTGGTGATGCCGGATCTCAAGAGCGGCATGCAGGAGGGATCTGTCATGATATCCGGACCCGCATACTTTGCGAATTTCCAGGTGAGCGCGACCTCGCCCGTGGCTTGGAAACGCGATTTGCCTCCAATGCCCGCTGACACGTTAGACCAGTGGCAGTTGTCGCCGGCATTTCCCGCGGAGTCGCAAAACCCGGAGCAGTTGCCGGCTCCGGCGGAGTGGAACGCAATGAAATGGGAGAAAGTAGTGGCCGAGGCTCCGGGAACCGTGGTGGTAAATCGATATCGCGATCCACCGATGGCCGCGACCGTGGAATTCGAGCATCGGCTGGAACCGCAGCGCGGCGCGATGGTCGTATATGCGCGCACGTCGATTACGACGGATCGCGACGAAACGCGAAGACTCGAGATCGGCTACAGCGATGATGTCAGCGTCTTTCTAAACGGACGTATCTTGTATCGTGGCCGTAGTGCGCAGCATTTTCGGGACCCGGGATTTTTGGGAATCGTAAACCCGGAGAACGACGCGATCTTTCTCCCGTTGGCTAACGGCCGTAACGAACTCGTGCTTGCAGTGACCGAAGTTACTGGCGGCTGGGGATTCATCTGCCGGCTGGCGCCGTCGAAGGCAAAGTGAACTGCGTCGGCTTCTGAGCGCCGACGCAGGAGACGTCCAGCCCATCGGTTGCTCCTTTCTCGATGAACGCCGCCGTGATGCGCGGGCCACAGGCGCCCCAATTCCCATGGCTGGCTTCGGGGAAGACGACATGGAGATGGTGCGATAGCTTGGTCGCAGCATGCTCGGCGAAGGACGGGGGAGTTACAGAGTCGCGCGCCCCTGAAATGAACAGCACGGGGACGTCGGACTTTACGAGTTCATGCACATCCTTAGGCACCACGCCGCGGACCCATGCGCGGCAGGCCGCCCGCTGTTCCTGGACACGCAGATCGCCGAGGAAGGTGTTGGCGGTAGCGCTGGCCAGGGTTGCGTCGTCGATGTAGGGGATGTCTTCGGCACAGGTTACCGAAAGGTTCAGGCCCATTGAAAGAACCCTTCTGATGCCGAGTTCGGCGGTAACTGCGGTCTGAACAACCTTGGTCAGATCGCCCTGCGCAGCGTTGTGAATCATGGAAGGGAATGAGCCGCCATCGTCGTAGTAGAGGAAATGGCGAATGCCGTCGGCAACGGACGAAACGCCGGGGCGCACGCGGGCGGTGTGGCCTTCATCATCGTGAACTTCGACCTCGACTCCCTTGCGGACCCGATCGAAGATGGACTGAAACTCCGTGCGCAGATGCGGATAGGCATTCTCACACGCGGGATCGGCATGGCACTTTGCGAAAATGGCATCCACGGACTGCTGCCCGGCCCAGGCGTGATGCAGGGGGATTAGTTCATCCACCGGCGCAACGGCCGCGAGCACCACGGAGCGGACGTTTTCGCCGTGCCGGCGCAGATAGACCTGCGCGGCGACAGTGCCGTAGGAGCCGCCCCAGACGTTGATCTTGCCATAACCGAGCCATTTCCTGACTTCTTCATAATCATCCATGGCCAGCGCCGTGGTGTACAGACGCAGGTCGGCCACCTTCTCCAGTTGCTGACGGCAGGCGCGGATCGCATCTACGGGAAAGGTCCCGCTAACTACTTTCTGCAAGTCAGGAGGCTCGCCATAGAAGTCGCATTCGAGCGGGTTCGATCCGCCGGTGCCGCGCTGGTCGATGAACACGATGTCGCGGTGGGGTCTAATGGTGCGGTCCCGGAGCCATCCCGGAGTGGTTTCCGTCGCGGCCTGACCTGGACCTCCAGCGAAAATGAACAACGGGTCGGGCGCGTGGTCTTTCTCGATGGCAGGAAGAATAGCGATGTTCAGGCCGATTTTGCGCCCGGATTTGCGGTCCCGGTCCTCCCAGACTGGGTAGGTTGCACAGAGTGCCTGCCCGCCATTCGCGAGTGTGCAAGTGTGGGGCTTGGATTCGGCCGCGGGAACGGGGGTGCGGGCAACGGCCGCCATGGATCCCAAAATGGCGAGCCCGAGGAAGATTTTCGCGACTTGCATACTGGTTACGATTGTCTCCCACCAGCCGGGATTCTTGGGTCCACAGAGCGTAGAAATCGAGCCGAAGCGCCAGTTGGCCGAATTGCGCCCACGATAATCCTCTCAGGCGGAGCGGCCCCCGCTCGTTGTCGTCTCGGCAATGTTCAAGAGGGCGAACCATCTGCTCGCACTCTTCGAGGCGGCTTCGGCCACCGCTATCGCGAAAGAGATTAAGGCGTTGCAGAAGTATCACCTCGACGAGGCGGCCAGGTGGTGCATGGCGAGCGCGTCGACGACCTGGAACAAAATCTGCGTAAGCCGTTTCGCGAGTTTCACTGCATCATGATGAGCACAACGAGGTTTGGTACTGGAACGCCCGTGAAACCGGCGCCTTCGGCGGACCGAGGCCGCTAAAGGATTGGGTATTACACAGCCTCTGACTCTTCGCGGCGCGCGACGATTTGGAAGATATAGAAGGGTGGTGCAGGCATTCAGCCCGGCTTTGGACCTCACCGAGAAAGGACAGGCGAAAACGTCTGCGCCACCTTTGTTTTCATCCACTTTTGTGGGCCCGCGGGCCCATGGCGACCTCCATAATCTTCGAATACCGTCGTCGCGCAACGGTACGTGAATAATCTGGCACTGTGAAACACCTGCGTGCTACCATCGATTGTGCCACCCAAGATTCTGGGCGTCATACCGGCCCGGTTCGCATCTTCCCGTTTTCCAGGCAAAGCACTCGTCACCATCGCCGGCAAATCTATGCTGCAGCACGTGTACGAACGTGCTTCCCAGGCTCGCTATCTCACCAAGGTCGTTATTGCAACTGACGACAGCCGTATTTACGATGCGGCCCGCGAGTTCGGGGCCACCGTGAAGATGACGCGCTCCGATCATGTATCGGGAACGGACCGCGCCGCCGAAGTTGCTTCCGCCGAAACCGCTGAACTGGTCGTCAACATTCAAGGCGACGAACCGCTCATCGATCCAGCGGCCATCGACGCCGCCATCATCGCGATGATCGACGATTCGGAAATGCCGATGGGCACGCTCAAGAAGCACATCGAGAACCCGGAGGAAGTCACCAACCCCAACGTCGTGAAAGTGGTTACGAATCGCTTGGGCAACGCGATCTATTTCTCCCGCTGTCCGATACCATACGTGCGGGATGGCAGCACAGTGCACTACAAACACATCGGGCTCTATATTTATCGCAAGGATTTCCTGTTAAAGTATTCAGATTTGCCATTGGGACCGCTCGAGCAAGCCGAACGATTGGAACAATTGCGGGCGCTCGAAAACGGCTACCCTATCCGCGTGGTCGAGACGGATTACGATTCGCTGGGCGTCGATACGCCCGAGGATCTGGAACGTGTGTCTGCGCTGTTCGAAGCAACGATTTTGAGGTGAAGATGACAACGGCGAAGTACATTTTCGTAACGGGTGGCGTGGTTTCATCGCTGGGAAAAGGGATCGCGGCAGCATCCATTGGATGCTTGCTCGAGAGCCGTGGGTTGCGAGTCACCCTGCAGAAGTTCGATCCATATCTCAACGTGGATCCGGGGACCATGAGCCCGTTTCAGCATGGCGAGGTGTTCGTGACCGACGACGGAGCGGAGACCGACCTCGACCTCGGCCACTATGAACGTTTCACGCACGCGCCGCTGACACAGAGCAACAACCTGACTTCGGGGCGAATCTACGAAATGATCATCCAGAAGGAACGCCGGGGCGATTACCTCGGCAAGACCGTCCAGGTGATCCCGCACGTCACGAACGAGATTAAGGCGGCCGCGCGCAAGGTGGCCGCGGATGTGGATGTCGTAATCGTCGAGATCGGAGGCACGGTCGGCGATATCGAATCGTTGCCGTTCCTCGAAGCCATCCGTCAACTGCGTCACGAACTAGGGCGCGAAAACGCGGTATTCGTTCACGTCACGCTGGTTCCCTGGATCGCCGCCGCGCAGGAGCTAAAGACCAAGCCGACGCAGCACAGCGTGAAGGAGCTGCGCGCCATCGGTATCCAGCCCGACATTCTGCTTTGCCGTTCCGAGCGCACGCTCGCGCCCGACATGAAAGAGAAGATCGCGCTCTTTTGCGACGTCGACCTGGAAGGCGTCATTACCGCGAGCGATGTGCATTCCGTTTACGAGGTGCCGCTGGTCTTCGCCGAACAGCGAGTGGATGAGATCATCCTGCGGCTATTGAAGCTGGAGGCGCAACCGCGCGACCTCAGCCGTTGGACCGGCATGCTCGAGCGGTTGCAGAATCCCGAGGACGAAGTCAACATAGCCCTGGTCGGCAAGTACGTCGAATACGAGGATTCCTATAAAAGTCTGAAGGAAGCCTTGCTTCATGGCGGCCTGGCGCACCGGTTGAAGGTGAACATCACCTGGATTGAGTCGGAGCAACTGCATTGGCCGGACTGCGGGAGACAACTCGAGGGATTCGATGGAATCCTGGTGCCTGGCGGTTTCGGCAAGCGCGGTGTCGAGGGCATGATCGACACCATTCGCTATGCGCGGGAAAGCAAGGTTCCGTACTTCGGCATCTGCCTCGGCATGCAAACGATGGTGATCGAGTTCGCGCGCAACGTCTGCGGCCTGGCGACCGCCAACACAACCGAATGCGACCCCGCCACAGCCGACCGCGTGATCTACAAGTTGCGCGAGTTGAAAGGCGTCGATGAGTTGGGCGGCACCATGCGGTTGGGAGCGTATCCATGCCTGCTGGCCGAAGGAAGCTTCGCGCGCGCTGCCTACGGCCTGCCGCAGATCAGCGAACGTCACCGGCACCGCTACGAGTTCAACCGCGACTACGAACGCATCCTGACGGAACACGGCATGAATCTGACCGGGCAGACTCCGGACGGCATCTACGTCGAGATTTGTGAGATCGCCGATCATCCCTGGTATCTGGGCTGCCAGTTTCATCCGGAGTTCAAGTCCAAACCCATGGAGCCGCACCCGCTGTTCGCCGCGTTCATCGGGGCGGCGTACAAGAATCGCGCGCGCATGCGTGCTCAACAGCGGGCCCGCTCCGAGCAGTTCTCACACGCCGATTGATCGTCTTAGTGTCCAGCGATTTTTCCATTGGCGGCGGCCAGGGCCTCGCTCTCATCGCTGGACCATGCGTCATTGAAAGCGAGGAACACGTCCACTTTCTTGCGCGTGAGATCCAACGCATCGTCGGTCCGTTCATATTCAAGGCGTCGTTCGACAAGGCCAATCGAACCAGCATCGAGTCGTATCGGGGTCCCGGCCTGAAAGAAGGCCTCCGCATTCTTGCGGGCGTCCGCAGAGCGGGATTCCCGGTGCTTACCGATATCCACGAACCCTCGCAAGCCGGGCCCGCGGCCGAGGCGGTCGACATCCTGCAGATCCCGGCGTTTCTCTGCCGCCAGACCGATCTGCTCGTGGAAGCCGGGCGCACTGGAAAGGCCATCAACATTAAGAAGGGCCAGTTCGTGTCACCGCACGACATCCGGCAGGCTGCTGAGAAGGTGGCGTCCACCGGCAACAACAACATCCTGCTTACGGAACGCGGCACATCTTTCGGCTACAACAACCTGGTGGTGGACATGCGCGGTCTCGCGATCATGCGCGAGTTCGGCTGGCCCGTGATCTTCGATGCGACTCACAGCGTCCAGATGCCGGGTGCCGCGGGGAAATCATCGGGTGGCCAACCTCAATTCATCGGCCCCCTCGCCCGGGCCGCGGTCGCAACCGGCGTGGACGGCATTTTCGTCGAAGTGCACGAGGCTCCGGAGCGTGCTCTTTCGGATGGAGCGAACGCCCTGCATCTCGATTTGCTGGCTAAACTCTGGAAGAAGCTTCAAGGGATCGACGAAGCCGTCCGATTGATAAACTGAAAATTCTTCTATGGACTGGTATTACGCGGATTCCGGCCGCCAGATTGGCCCTGTGAACGATGCGGCGTTGAGCGACCTCGTGAACGCCGGAACGGTCCGCGCCGAGACACTGGTGTGGCATGTGGGGATGACGGAATGGCAACCCTGGGGATCAGTCCGGTCGCCCATGCCCGTTGTCGACCCCATCGGTCCTCCTGTAACGGTTTCCGGACGACGCTTTTGTGCCGAATGCGGCAGGGACTTTCCCATGGATGAGCTCGCCGCGTTCGGTAACGCGTATGTTTGCGCGACCTGCAAGCCGACATTTACACAGAAGCTTCGAGAAGGAATCAGCACAGGCCGCGTTTATGCTTATGGCGGCTTTTGGATCCGCTTCCTGGCCGTCGTTGTGGATGGTCTCATCCTGTGGGTTGCGTCGTTGTTTTATTCGGCTCCGATCATGTTGGTCGTTGGCTTTGACCCTTCGAAAACACAACGCTTTCTCATGACGGAAGCGCTCCTGGTTTTGCTGAGCACGATAGTCGGCATGTGCTACGAGACGTTCTTCGTCGGCTATTACGGCGCCACGCCGGGAAAGATGATCTGTCACCTGAAGGTGATCCGATCGGACGGCTCCAAGCTCACTTACGCGCGCGCCCTTGGGCGGTATTTTGCGAAGGCCCTGAATTCGTTCACGTTGCTGATCGGCTATATCATTGCCGGATTCGACGAAGAGAAGCGCGGGCTGCACGACCGGATTTGCGACACGAGGGTCATTCGCGTGTGACCCTCGCGTCCGCAGCTCTAGGCTGTCCAAACTGCCAAGGCGATCTTCCGCGGGAGCTCTGGAATCTCGACTACGAGAGCTACTGTCCGCGTTGCAAAGCGCCGCTGGCCGTGGTCGCGTTTCCTGCCATTGCCCGGCAAACGGCAGGTGTTGCGCCGGAACTGGTAACGGAAGGCGCGGAAGCGAGTTGCTTCTACCACCCCGGGAAACGGGCCGCCGTGGCCTGCGATCAATGCGGCCGTTTCCTTTGCTCTTTGTGCCAGGTTGAACTGTCAGGTCAAAACTGGTGCCCGAACTGTATCGAGCGACGGAGAAACGAAGGCAAGATGGTGAACCTGGAACGGCGGCGCACGCTCTATGACAACATGGCGCTGGTGCTCGCTACGCTTCCCGCCCTCATGCTCTGGCCGAGCCTCATCTGCGCGCCGATGAGCCTGTTCGTATCCATCCGATACTGGCGGGCGCCCTCCAGCATCGTTCCTCGCACGAAAGTGCGTTTCATTCTGGCCATCGTTATCTCCCTGCTCGAGATTGCCGGCTGGGTATTTCTGGTGATGGCCATGGTTTTCGCGTTTCGTCAACGTCAACGATGAGCACGGATACACAGTATCGTAAGCTGACGGGCGGGGCCGGCTTTGTGGTTCGCCATAAGCTATGGCTAGGGTCGGATCACCTGCTGGCCGTGCGAACCGCGCTGTTCTGGGAGGAGTACCGGCGTTTTTATTTCCGGGACATTCAGGCGCTGGTACTAACGGAGGTCGAGAACAGCGGCGTTTACTATGGATATCTCATCGCCGGGATTGCGGCGGTGCTGGCGCTTGGCCTGGCTTTCAATGGCCACCCCGTTTGGGCGGTCCTGGCCGGATTGATCGCGCTACCGGTATTTGCGATCACATACGCGCTGCCGGATTGCAGGGTCTTCGTGAAGACGCAGGTGAGCTGGGAACATTTGCGTTCATTGAAACGGCTGCAAAAGGCGCGAGAGGCGGTGGCGGACCTACGGCGCGAGATCGAGATGGTTCAAGGCACATATAACGCCAGTGAAGTCGCCGGGCCGGTGGTCGCCAGCACGCGGCCACCCGCGATGCTCCGGCACTGCGACCCGCGACTCCATTTGGCGCTTTTCATCGCCATGATCGCGTCGTCTGCCATTGTGCCGATCCGATTGCGCTGGACGTCCGACCTTGTCGATGTCGTATCGGCGACGGTGGTTGTGAGCGTGATCATTCTGGGTCTGGCGGCGGCAATTCGCCAGCATGGCTCGGATATAGCCAAGGCTGTCCGCTGGGTGGTCCTCATTGCTGTTGTTCTGTGGGGTGGCGAGTTATTGACAGCCTACGGTGTTACTGTGGCGGCGGGCGCGCGGGCAATCATACGTCCTACGCGTGTCGAGCCCTGGCGCACATGGTTTCAGAGGATTGAAATCACGGGCAGCGGGGCTGATGTTCTGTTGGGGGCGGCGGGTCTGGCGTTGCTGGCGCAGTCGCGCCGAAGCGCGGGATTGGAGAGCAATGACGCTTAATTCCGCTAGATCCATATCAACCCGCGCTTCTGTCGACTGTGGAAAGGTGAAGAAGCACAGCCGCGCCCAATGGAAACTCTCGAGTTTGAAAAGGTGGGACAGACGTTTTCGCCTGTCCTTTCCCGGTGAAGCGCAAAGGCAGGCGGAATGCCTGCTCCACCCTTCCAGATCGTCCCAATCGTCGCGAGACGCAAAGAACCACGACATGATATTCGGATAGGAGGACGCATTCCAGCCATCTCCCAGCAGCGCTGTTTTGTGCACCCCCTCAGAGAGGCGGTGGCGCGGTGTCCCGAATGCCGCAACTCGTTCTGCCGGGAATGCGTCACGGAGCATGAAGGACGCGTGGTTTGCGCAGCGTGCCTCAAACGCCTGGTCGGGGCAGTACCCAAGCAACGCCGTAGCGCGAGGTGGGTGTTAGCTTCCGCGCTCCCGATCGCCGGAGGAGTGATTGCCTGGGTGTTCTTCTACGGTATTGGCCGCTTGCTGATGCTCATCCCAGCCTCTGTTCACGACGGCTCGGTGTGGGGGAAGTAGATGGCCGGCGCCCGCGAACAAAGCGCGCTCGATTTGCTGGAGGAGGCGGTAGCGCTCCTTAAGCATCGGCCCGCGGTTCTGGCGCCCTTCTATATTGGAACGCTGCCCTTCGCACTCGGCTTTCTCTATTTCTGGGCAGACATGGGACGCAGCCCGCAGGCGTTAGAACGCTGCGCCCCGGAGGCGCTCGGCGTGACGGTCCTGTTCCTATGGATGTCCGCGTGGCAGGCGGTTTTCGTTCAGATGGTTCGTCATGAGTTGACGGGCGCATCGCCGGCGGAATTCGCCCGGCTGTTCGCAATGCAAGCCGCGCTACAACCGACGAAGTTTCTTGCCATTCCGGTCGCGATTCTGATTCTGTTACCTCTGCCGGCGTGTTACGCGTTCTATCAAAACTCCATGGCGCTGCCTCTGGCGGCGGCGCGCCGTCAAGCCGTACTGTGGCCGAAACAGAACTGGATGCTTCTGGGATTTCTCACGTTGATCGGGTTCGTGACGTTCTTCAATCTCTCCATACTGCTGATCGTCACCCCTTACCTGATGAAAATGTTTCTCGGCATTGAGACGTCGCTCACGCTTGGCGTTAATCCGTTGAACTCGACCTTCCTCGCGATTGCGGTGGCATTAACCTATCTCGTGGTCGATCCGATCGCGAAATCGGTATACACGCTGCGGTGCTTCTACGGGGAGTCAATAGCGACCGGCGAGGATTTGAAATCCCGCCTCAAAGCGCTTTCGGCGGCCCTCGTTCTCCTGGTGATGTTGGCCGGAATCCCCGCGTATGCGCAAGACAACAGGGTGACGGAATTGGATCACGCCATCGACAACGCCATGCACCGGCCCGAATTTGCCTGGCGGCTTCCGAAAGCAACTCATCCCACTGTCGAGGACAAGAGTTTCGCCGCGCGGCTTCTGGATTGGACCGATCAGGGTCTGCGCAAGATCGATCACTGGGTGGATGAATTCCTCCGCTGGGTGCATGAAAAGTTTCAGTCGAAGGATTCGAAGTCGCGAGGGTCGCTACCGGCACTCAAAGCGTGGTTCTATGTCCTGCTGGTAGCCGCGGCAATCATACTGACGGGACTTCTGGTTCGCGCGTTTCGAAAGACCAGTCAGAGGCGGGAGCGGGCAAAGCCCGTCGCGGCGGCAGGAATCGAGGCGATCGAAGACGCGCACGCGGGCGAGCAGCCTCCCGACGAATGGGTACGCATGGCCCGCGAAGCGATGGCTCGGGGCGATTACCGTGTCGCGGTGCGCGGGCTGTTCCTGGCGACGCTATCGTACCTCGGCTCACAGGCCCTCATTTCGCTGGACCGTGGGAAGTCGAATCGCGACTATACCCGCGAGTTGCGGCGGCGTGCCCGAACGAAACCGGAGCTATTGGCGTCGTTCTCCGGGACGGTCGGCATTTTCGAACGTGCCTGGTACGGCATGCACGAAGTCACGCCGGAGATGGTCGGCCAATTGGAAGGCGATTTCACGCAATTGAGGTCCTATGTGGAGCAATAGGACAACGGTCATCCTGCTGGTTCTGCTCACCGTAGGTTTTGTGTACGGCATCGTCGAGCTTTATGATTTGCGGCTTTCAGAAGGCGACATTTACCCGATCTACTCCTCTTTACGAGCCGATCCTCTAGGCACGGAGTTGCTGCACGACAGCCTTCGCGAGGTCAGTGGTTATAAGGTGACGCGGAACTTCGAACCGGTCGAGGCAATGAAGGCCGCCGGCGCCGCGGTGCTATTTATTGGTGTTGACCCTTATAGCTTCGTCCTTACGCCGGAAGACGACCTGAAGCATCTGGAAACGCTGGCGGCGCGCGGGAATCGCATAATTTTCGCCTTTCGGCCGGTGAAGAGAGTCCTCGCAAACGATAAGAAGGCGAACCTTAATACCGAGGCGCTGGAAAAGCGGTGGGGTGTTTCGTTCGATATCCTGACTCGCGGGGCAAACGATGGTGACGACGAGGGTCCGCTGCCCAAGGTAACGGCGCTGGTAATCCGGGAAGATGGCCGGCAGCGGCGCGTGCTCACGAAAAGGTTCGGCGCCGGAGAGGTGGTCCTCTTCGGCAATGCATACGAGCTCAGCAATGAATCACTGGCGGCAAAAGAATCGCTGCCGCGTGTGTTTGAGCTGATCGGCGAAAGGCAGGACATCGTATTCGACGAGTCACACCTCGGATTGAAAGAACAAGCCAGCGTTGCGATGTTGATGCGGAAGTACCGGCTTGGAGGTTTGATCCTTGGGCTTTTCATACTCGCCGCCCTCTTCATCTGGCGGAATTCGTCGACATTGCTGCCGGCGCGATCGCAGCCTCCTGTCATTGAAAGTGGCTCAGCGGATTCAAACCGGGCCCTGGTTTCTCTGCTTCGCCGCCATATCAAGCCCGAGGACGTTATTCGGACGTGCGTAGCGGAGTGGGAACGCAGCGGGCACGGCGGGCGATACTACTCTGAAGACAAGCTGAAACGGGTACGGGAATTGGGTGCGGGTACGGCCGACGCCGCGGAGGTGTACCGGCGAATGGCATACATCCTATCGGAACGGAAATGAGATGAACGCAAATTTGGAGGCATTGACGGCGGCGCTCGATCGCGTTCGCCGGGAAGTGCGGAAGGTGATCATCGGCCAGGACACCGTCGTCGACCAGGCGCTGGTGGTCATTTTCACCGGTCAACACGCGCTGATCGAGGGCGTGCCCGGATTGGCCAAGACGTTGCTGGCGCGGACGCTGGCGAGAACCCTGGGGTGCACGTTCGCGCGCGTGCAGTTTACGCCCGACCTGATGCCCGCCGACATCACCGGAACGAATGTCTTCAATCTTCAAAAGGGCGAGTTTACGCTTGTGATGGGGCCGGTGTTCACCAATTTTCTGCTGGCGGACGAGATTAACCGCGCGCCCGCGAAGACCCAGTCGGCTTTGCTTCAGGCGATGCAGGAGCGTGCTGTCACTATCGATCGCGATACCCATCCGCTGCCTCCCAACTTCACTGTCTTCGCCACGCAAAACCCCATCGAGTACGAAGGCACCTATCCGCTGCCCGAAGCCCAGAAGGATCGCTTCATGCTCAAGATCAACATGGCCTGGCCGGAGCGCGAAGATGAGATGACCCTCGCGCGCCGGATGCTGGGCACCGACTCACCGGAGGACACGCTGCAGCGTGGCGAGGTGGCGGCTTGCGTCGATTCGGAAAGCCTCCCTGCCTTGCGGTTGTGTCTCAACGACGTGCTGATCAAGGAGGAGCTGATCGGGTACCTGGTCGACGTAATTCGGCGGACACGCACCCACGAAAGCGTTCTCGTCGGGGCCGGCCCGCGCGCGACACAAGCGCTTCTATTGGCCTCGCGAGCATTCGCGGCGATACAGGGCCGTGATTTCGTGACGCCGGATGACATCCGCGAAATGGCCACGCCCGTTCTGGAGCACCGGCTGATCCTGCGGCCCGAGTTTGAAATTGAAGGGCTCACGACGGGCGAGGTTGTGTCCAAAATCGTGGGCGCGGCGCCGGTCCCGCGATGAAGCTGGTTCCGTCGCCGCTGCTTCTTGCCGTGGTTGCGCTAGCCGCGATTCCGGCGCTCACGTTCGCATTGGCCGCCTACATGGTCATCCCGTCCGTCGGAGTGCTGGCTGTGATGGTAGCTGTTGCGGGCTTCGACGCTATGGGGGGAGCACGGCGGCTAAGATCGGTTTCGGCGACGGGTCCGGCGCTGGTGAGGCTTTGGAAAGATCGCGAAGGTGAGTTCGACCTGACATTGAACAACGCCGCTCGGACGCAACGAACCATCCGTGTGGGTCTTGCGTTTCCCGATGCCATCTCGACGCCTGAGGAAACGAGGGAGATCGAACTTCCGCCCGGCACGGAACGGTCCCACGTAACGTGGAAATGTACGGGCCGGAGGCGAGGAAAGTATGCGGTTGAGCATGGTGCGATTGAGATATCCTCGCCGCTGCGCCTATGGCTTGTCCGCAAACGTACGCCGGTCGAAACCGAGATCCGCGTCTACCCTACCCTGACATCGGAGCAGAAAAAGGCGCCCTATCTGTTCATGCGTCGAGCGCAGGTTGGGCTGCATATACACCGTCAGGTCGGAAAAGGCCGCGAGTTCGAGAAGCTTCGGGAATACATGCCGGGTGACGGCTTCGACGAAATCGATTGGAAGGCGACGGCCCGGCGCGGCCATCCGATTACGCGGGTGTTTCAGGTGGAACGGACGCAGGAAGTTTATGTGATTCTCGATGCGTCGCGCCTGACCGCCCGTCCCGTCGAAGACGGCGGCGCTACTATCCTGGAGCGTAATGTCACCGCTTCCCTGCTGCTGGCCTTGGCGGCCGAAAAACGCGGTGACCTCTTCGGACTGGTAACCTTCAGCGATCGCGTACATAGCTTCGTTCGCGCGCGGAGCGGCAAAGCACATTACGGAGCATGCCGGGACGCCCTGTACGCTCTCGAGCCTCGCATCGTCTCGCCCGATTGGGATGACGTGTGCACGATGCTCAGATTGCGCCTCAGGCGGCGCGCGCTGTTGGTGTTCCTGACAGAACTCGACGATCCGGTGCTCGCGGAGAGCTTCCAGAAAAATGTCAGCCTGCTACGACGGCAACACCTCGTGATGGTCGGCATGGCAAGACCTCGCGAAGCTCAGCCGGCTTTTGAAGATTCCCTGGTGGACAACCTCGCCGACGTCTACGGCCGGCTCGCAGGCCAGATCCTTTGGACCAAGCTTCGTGAGCTGGGCAAGACACTGGAACGGCAAGGGGTGCGATTTGCGCTGCTCGAGCCGGGCCGCGCGGGCGTCCAACTGGCGTCGCTTTACGCCGATATCAAACAGCGGCAGCTCCTATGATCATCGACCTCGAGCGGTTCGTATCGGAAGAACGCAAGTACTGGGAAGCACTCGAAAAGATGCTCGCGGACCGGGAGCGCGATCCCGAGCGCCGATGGCCGCTCAAGCAGGTCTTGATGCTGCACGAGTTGTACCAGCGTTGTTCCGCCGACCTCGCGAAGGTGGCGACATTTTCGGGCGAGCCGGACTTGCGGCGATACCTCGAAACCATCGTTGCCCGCGCTTACAGCGAGATTCATGCGGCGCAGGACAAGGGCCGCCGCTGGGCGCTTTGGCGATGGTTCACCCAGACATTTCCTCAGACGTTCCGGCGGCGAATTGCGGCCTTCTGGCTGTCGTGCGCAGTGACCATTGGTGGCGTTGTATTTGGGGCCGCCGTGCTGAAGTTCGATCCCGACGCCAAGCGCTCGATTATGCCGTTTGCAGGACTTCTCGAAGATCCGGCCGACCGCGTGAAGCGCGAAGAAGCGGCCAAAAACGACCGGCTCAGCGGCGTCAAGGGCACCTTCGCGGCGGAACTCATGACGCATAACACGCAGGTGACGTTCTTCACCATGGCGCTGGGCATTACGTGGGGCGTCGGGACGCTGGTGACACTGTTTTACAACGGCGTCATTCTCGGCGCGGTCGGTTTTGACTACATTCACGCCGGGCAGTGGCAGTTTTTGTTCGGGTGGATTTTGCCGCACGGCGCGGTCGAAATTCCGGCCATTCTGCTTGGCGGGCAAGCCGGTTTCCTGCTGGCCAGCGCATTGATCGGCTGGGGGAGCCGGCAGACGCGCCGGGACCGCTTACGCAGCGTCGCGCCCGATCTCGTGACGATTATCTTTGGAGCGGCGCTAATGCTCGTTTGGGCCGGTATCGTAGAGGCATTCCTGTCGCAATATCATCAGCCCGTGGTGCCCTACGTCGTGAAAATGACGTTCGGACTGGTTGAGATGGCGGCGTTAACTGCGTTTTTCTCGTTCGGAGGAAGAAAGACGGCATGATGGCGGCGGCGGTGGAGCGGCTGGAGATACGGACACCAGAAGGTGTCGTGTTTGCCCTTCCGCTCGCCGGTCCAGTGACACGATTCGTCGCCATGTTGATCGATCTCGCCGCGATTACAGCGGCCGGCGGGATTGTGGACCGTTTCCTGTCGTTCCTCAAACCCTTTGCGCTCGGTCAGGCCCTATTAGTAGTGCTGTACTTCGTGATTTTCGTCGGCTATGCCATGATCGCGGAATGGTTGTGGCGCGGCCAGACGATCGGAAAACGCCTTCTTGGACTTCGCGTGATGGACGCAAGGGCGCTACATCTGGACTTCAGCCAGATCGCCATCCGCAACCTGCTCCGATTCATCGATGCGCTTCCGGCGCTGTATTTTGTGGGCGGCGTCTTCTGCTTTTTCACAAAACACTCGCAGCGCTTGGGCGATCTGGCGGCAAACACGATCGTCGTGCGCGATGTCAGGCCAACGCAGCCCGACCTCACGCAGTTGCTGGGAGGCAAATTCAATTCCCTGCTGGAGCACCGGCATCTTGCGGCGCGATTACGACAGCGCGTTCCTCCCCCGGCGGCTTCGCTTGCGGTCGACGCCTTGCTGCGGCGAGAGCAGTTCGACCCCGGCTCGCGCCTGGAGCTTTTCGCGCAACTCGCCGCATATTTTCGCACCTTCGTGGAGTTTCCTGCCGAAGCCACCGAACAGTTGAGCGACGAACAATACGTACGGAATGTCGCTGAAATCCTGTTTTCCCGATGCTGAAACTCTCTTGGTCGACAGTAGCGGCGTGGCGCATGGGGCGCCACTATCTTGTGAACCGCGCTCCGAAAGGCAGCATGCTGGAGGTGGCAAGCCGGCTGTGCGGCCTGCATGCTCAGGTGCTTTCTTGCGCCGAGTTGACCGCGTGGGCGCGAGTGGATAGGTTCGACAGGTCGGAAGTGCAGCGCGCGCTGTGGCACGACCGTAAGCTAGTTAAGACGTGGGCGATGCGCGGCACCTTACACCTGCTGCCGTCGGACGAGTTGCCGCTGTGGCATGCGGCTCTCGGAACAAGCAAACGATGGCTGAAGCCCGCGGCCTGGCAGAAGTACTTCGGTATCACCATGGAGGAACTCGATCGCATAACGGAGGCTATCGGCACGGCGCTCGATGGCCGTCTCGTAACGCGTGAGGAACTGGCGGCCGAAGTGGGACGGATCACCGGTGCTGCGGCATTCGGGACGAAACTGGCGGAAAGCAGTTGGGGAACCCTGCTGAGACCTGCCGCTTTTTCAGGACGATTATGCTTCGGGCCGAGTGTCGGACAAAAGGTACGCTTCACACGGCCAGATTCGTGGCTGCGTATGGCGCCTTGTCAGGTGGATCCAGCCGCGGCCACCGCCGCGATCACGCGCCGATTCCTGGCGGCTCACGGACCGGCGAGTTTTCACGATCTGGCGCGATGGTGGAACGGCGGCGGTATTTCCACTGCTCGTCAATGGATCGCCGACCTTGGGGACGAAGTAACTCCGGTCGAGATAGAGGGTGCGCCTGCGTGGGTGCTTTCTAAGGACGCCCGCGAATTGCGCGACACGCCGCGGGTACGTGCGGTCCGGCTACTACCTGGCTTCGATCAATACGTGGTGACCGCTTCGTGTCACGCGGCAAACCTCCTGCCTGGCGACCTACGCGCGCGCGTCTTTCGCCCGCAGGGCTGGATCTCACCTGTCCTTCTGGTCAACGGTCGCCTGCAGGGCGTTTGGCGGCACGAGATCAAAGGCAGCCGCGTTGAGGTGGTGATTGAGCCGTTCGTGAAGGTTCCGGCGTGGGTGCGAAAGGCCGCTGAAGAAGAGGTGGAACGTCTTGGGGCATTCCTGGGTAGCTCGCCGAATCTGGTGTGGCAATAAACGCCTTGGTAACTCCCCAGCCTTACAAACTAAGCCTTGGCGATTACTAAGAGTCACGCTTGCCGATGTTCACGCGTCCCTGGCGTACTGTTTCGAGCCGATCGACGAAATCCGTTAGGAAATCGCGTGGAACGGTCTCACCGCGCTGAGATCCCTTATCTCGCCCGATGAACTGAGATAGATGACAGCGGATGTCAGGAATCACCCCTTACACTCCCTGCATGTCTAAACTCAAAGGCAAGATCGCCCTGGTAGCGGGCGCGACCCGTGGGGCGGGACGGGGAATCGCTGTTGCGCTAGGCGAGGCAGGCGCGACAGTCTACTGCACCGGCCGAAGCACAAAGGGACATCCTGCGACGCCGGGACGGCCTGAAACCATCGAGCAAACAGCGGACCTGGTCACCGCAGCCGGCGGTAAAGGCATCGCCGTGCGGGTCGACCATACCGAACCCGACGAAGTGAAAAAACTCGTCGCGGGCATCAAGCGCCGCCACAAAGGACTCGACATCCTCGTGAACGACATCTGGGGCGGCGACGCGCTGACGCAATTCGGCAAGAGGTTCTGGACGGCCAATCTCGACAATGGCCTGCTCATGCTGAAGCAGGCTGTTCACTCGCATATCATCACGTCGCACTTTGCGGTCCCGCTGATGCTGGGACGTCCCGGCGCCATCATCGTCGAAATTACGGATGGCGATACGTTCCACTATCGCGGCAACCTGTTCTACGACCTGGTGAAAATCTCCGTTATCCGGCTGGCCTTCGCCATGTCTCGCGAGCTTCGCAAACAAGGCATTGTCTCGCTGGCGCTGACTCCCGGATTCCTCCGCTCGGAAGCCGTGTTGGAGCACTTCGGGGTGACGGAGACCAATTGGAAGGACGCCGTCAAAAAGACTCCACCAGGCCGAGCCAAGCGCGTGGTTCATGACGATCGCCCCGATTTCCTGCAATCGGAAACGCCACGCTACGTGGGACGCGCCATCGTCGCCCTGGCTACCGATCCAAAAGTGGGCGAGAAGAGTGGACGCGTGTTCAGCAGCTGGGGCCTTTCGCGAGAATACAAATTCACGGATGTCGACGGCACTCGTCCGGACTGGGGTAAGTATGCCCGGAAGACCTATGGTAACTATAAAAACTGCGACGAGCGATTCTACTCCTATTGGTCTCCCGGACTGATCGACGCGATCTTTCCGGACTGGTTTTGATCGGCGGCTATCCCTTTTCGCCGAGGAGAACCTTCAACCGGTCGTAGCCCGCGCGGCTCACCGGAAGCTGCGTCCCATCGTTCAGCACGGCAATGCGGCTGTCTTTCGAGTAAGGCTCGATGCGAGCAATGCGCTCCAGGTTTACGATATACGAACGATGAACTCGGACGAAGCGATCCGGATCGAGCCCGCTTTCCAGGCCTGAAATCGTCTGCTGCTTCAGGTAGCTCTTGCCCTCGCTATGCAAGGCGACATAATCGTCCTGCGCCTCGGCATAGTCGAGGCGTTCCACGGGAATGACGTGCACTTTCGCACCGTCTTTCACCACGATGCGGGTCAGAAAACTCTGAGGCGCTCTCGCCGCGGAAGCCAGTTCGGCGGGAGCGGGCTGCTGCCGGCCGATCCTCTGGCAAGCGCGCTCCACGGCAAGCCGGAACCTTTCCTGGCTGAACGGCTTCAGCAGGTAATCCACAGCGTGGGCATCGAAAGCGCGCATCGCGTAGTTGTCATATGCGGTGGTGAAGATCACCGGAATGTCGCGGCCAATCAGTTCCAGCACCTCGAGACCGTTCAGCTTAGGCATCTGCACGTCGAGAAACACCAGGTCCGGCTTATGCTCCCCGATTGCTTTCACCGCCTCGAAGCCGTTGGCGCATTCGGCAATGATTTGTATATCCGGCATCGACTCCAGATACTCGCGGACAATGTCGCGCGCCAGTTCCTCGTCATCGACAATCACGGCCCGAATTGGCCCGCATCCCAGGCTCTGCTGCTTCTGAGGACGCTCATCGGCCCGGAGATCAAGCGCAATCTCCCGCGCCGATTGATATCGCTTCTCCGGATCCCGCTGCAGGCACTTCCGCACCGCGCGTTCCAAATCGTCCGGGACGTTGTAGTTGAACCTTGCCATCGATTCCGACGAGCCCGCGAGCAGACGTGCGATCGTTTCTTGAACTGTGTTTCCCGGGAATGGCAGACGGCAGGTACACATTTCGTACAGCACCACGCCGAGACTAAAAATGTCGCTTCGCGGATCGGATCCCGCACCGAGCGCCTGTTCCGGGCTCATGTATGAAACCGTGCCGATGACGGCTCCCATGGCGCTGAGAAATTGCGTCTCCTCCGCGGGCCTCTTCTCCGGACGCACCGTGGCGAGCCCGAAATCGAGCACTTTCACTAAACCGCGTGGTCCTACGATGATGTTTCCAGGCTTGATGTCGCGATGCACGATACCCTTGGCATGCGCCGCCTCGAGAGCATCCGCAACTTGGGCGCCAATACCCTTGGCCTCCTCCGATGCCAGCGGACCACGGCGTAGCCGGGCGGACAGGCTTTCACCCTCGACGTACTCCATGACGATGAAGTGGACACCATCTTCCTCCCCGATGTCATAGATATGCGCGATATTGGGATGACTCAGCGCCGATGCCAAACGAGCCTCACGCACGAAACGTGCACGGTTTTCTTCGCTCGCGGCGAGTTGTTCGGGCAGAATCTTGAGAGCGACATCGCGATCCAGCTTTGTGTCGTGCGCGAGATACACCTCGCCCATGCCCCCGGCTCCCAGCTTCGACACGATCCGGTAGTGCGCAATTGCTTCAGTCATCAGTCGCAAGGCATAAGCAGTTCGACGGTGAAGCGGTTGGCCGCGACATTCGTCGAGAGTCTTGCCCTGTGTTGATATCTTACGTCGAGACGGCGCCGGACGTTTTCGAGCCCGATTCCGTTCCGGGTGGACGATTCCGCCTCGGCGTCGAAATCATTCTCCACCACGATACGCAGCATGCCATCGGCGTGAACCGTGTCGATCCGCACTTCGCCGCCCTCCAACATTCCCGCAACGCCGTGTTTTACGGCGTTCTCAACCAGCGGCTGTAAAATCAGCGCAGGAACCGGGCACCCGGCGCAATGCGGCCCGACCGACTGCTCAAAGCGCAGGCGGTGCCCAAACCGAATACTCTCAACATCGAGGTAAGCCTTCACCAGCGCCAATTCCTGGCTTAGGGGGATCGTCTCCTGGTCCTTCAGATTCAACGTAGACCGCAGAAAATCCGACAGACGGATACACATTTCGCGTGCCCGCTGCCCGTCCTTAACCGCCAGGGCGCTGATGGAATTCAGGCTATTAAAGAGGAAATGGGGATTAATCTGCATCTTGAGCGCCTTGAGTTCGGCCTCGCGCGCCAGGACCCGCGCCTCCTGTTCGCGATTCTCGGCTTGCCGGGAGCTCTGAAACGATAAGGCGGCGTAATGCAGAGACGCCGCCAGCATGTAAAGGAGGATGCCTGAGGCAAACAGGATTACCATCTGGGGGGCGGGAACCCCCAGCGGTTTCGCGAGCCCGGTGAGCAACGCGGCGCCGAAAATGGCCGCCGCCGTGTGATTCAAAAGCGCTTTCCAGATGGTGGCCGGAGCCAGAGGAAACATCTGGCACAAGTACCACGGCGAAAGGCAGACGAAGGCGTAAAACACGGACAAAATCCCAGCGCTCACGGCCCCCTGGAGCCGCGTTTCGTTACCCCACCGCACCAGCAGGAACCCGAGCGCGGAGGCCAGGGGAATCCATCCCAGCAGGTAAAGGCTGAATCGGAATTTGGAACCCAGAATCGGGTGCATGGCCGCCTGGTACGGCTAGTTTTCTATCTTGGCCCCGCCGAATACCGCATACCCTGTGATGACAAGCTTCTGGGATTTGCCGTTAGGATCGATTCTTGGTGGGCGAGTCTTGTCGTCGAAGCCACCGAAGACACCGATTCCACGCAGATCGACAACCCAGGTGTCCGGAATGCGGATCTCGACACCGCCGAATACCGCGTTTACATCCACCACCGCCTGCTCGCCTGCCATCACTGCCTCACGAAGGTCCAACTTATATCCGCCGAAGATCGCCGCCACTTCGGTTCCCTTAAAGGCCTTGTCGTCAACTCTGCCGACGCCCTCACTGAATATGGCCCATGGCCCGAGACCTTTCCCGTGAGTGCCGGTGCCTGGACCGGTCGGCCCCGCACCGGTCGGCCTTGGACCGCCTGGCCCAGGCGCGCTCCCCATGTTCGGCGGCGGCCCGGGTATCCCTGCTTCTATCTGTCGGCGGCGCTCCATATTACGAAACAGAATCAGGAGACCCCAGCCGATTACGAGCACCGGCCAGAACATATGCCAGTCCATGGAGAAAATACCAAGGTTATTCACCAGGAGCAGCCCACCGATCCCCGCCAGCATGGCCCCCCAAATGATGCCGCTGGGCCCGCAGGAGTCCGCCACGCGCGCGATTCCGAACACGACCAGGATAACCGGCCAGTAAGGCAGGTAGTCGCGATAATAGATAATTCCGAGGTTGTCGAGCAGGAAGAGCACCCCAACGACGACGATGATGAGTCCAAATACAGCGCCCGGCACGTGACTATGCCGTCGGTTCGCCCGCGCTGCCCAGCGTGCCTGCCTCCGGTCCCAGCGTTCCTGCTGGCGCTGCATTTTGTATTCCCATCTATCCATGGTCTGAGGTTAGCAGTGCCAACCCCCTGATTCGATGGGGAATCGGCAAACACCCCCGGTTCACCGGTGAATGACGGCAGGCGCCACCCTTAGAATCATATGCTGCTCGTCGACGTACTCCGAACCGATCTTCAGCGCCCGAGGTTCCGTTCCGTAGGGTTCGAACCCGCAGGACCGGTAAAGCCCGGTGGCAGCCTCCTGGCGGGTCGCCACGGAAATCAGGATCTGCTCGAGGCCGGTGAACGCCCCTGCTTTATCCAGCAGTTCCGACATGAGTGCCTTCCCGACGCCTTTGCCTCGTTGCGAGCCGATTACGAACACGCCATAAACTCGGCCCTTATGACGCTCTTTGAGTCCTGACTCGCGGATGAATGTTGCCGTACCGATCAATTCATCGCCCTCGAAAGCGCCCAGGGTGAACTTATTCTCCGGAAAGCTTGCAAGCCGGGCGGCGGTTTCCACTACGGATACCGCGCGGTGTTCCTCCGCGGCTTTCCCAAAGGCAAACGGCTCCGTTTCCAAGGCTTCGAGTCTGACGTTCCAGTACTTTTCAGCGTCCTCGGGGCCGAGTTCGCGGATCTTCATGTGTCTCGATATGGTAGCGGATGCACCAGGCTACTCCGCTATAATCGCCGAAGACGAATCGTGACACAACACCCCGCCCTAACCATCCGGCAAGCCCAGCCAGAAGACGCGCCGCTCTGTGGACAGATCTGCTTCGACGCCTTCAGTAACATTAACCGGGCCCATTCCTTTCCGCCCGACTTCCCGTCCGTGGAGGTTGCGGTGGGGCTCCTCACTATGATGTTTTCCAGTCCGGGATTGTATTGCGTGGTTGCCGAAGAAGAAGGCCGGATCTTGGGGAGCAATTGCATGGACGAACGGGCCATCATAGCCGGCATTGGGCCGATTACGGTGAATCCAGCGGTCCAGAATCGACGGGTGGGCCGTCAATTGATGGAAGCGGTGATGCAGCGCGCTTCGGAGCGTAGCGCCGCCGGCATCCGTCTGGTACAGGCGACCTTCCATAATCGGTCGCTATCACTTTACGCGCGACTTGGTTTCGAGATTCGCGAATTGCTCTCGTGTATGCAGGGCCGCACGCAGCAACGCGAGATTCCGGGTTGCACGGTGCGTCCCGCCAACGCGGAAGACATAGACGCCTGTAACGACTTGTCTCGCCGCGTACATGGTTTTGACCGCGGTGGGGACCTGGCGGCATCAATCGGACAGGATTCTGCGCTGGTGGTCGAGCGGGCGGGTCGAATCACCGGCTATGCTTCGTCTCTAGCTTTTTTTGGCCATGCTACGGCTGAGACCAATCCGGACCTGCAGGCGCTGATCGCGTCGGCAGAGTCGTTTGGCGGACCTGGCATTCTGGTGCCCAGCCGGAACAGTAGCCTCTTTCAGTGGTGTCTGGCCAATGGGTTGCGAATCGTGCAGCCGTTGACGCTAATGAGCGTTGGCCTTTACAGCGAGCCCGCCGGGGCCTGGCTGCCATCGATTCTTTTCTAGGGAATTGTTGAAAAGATACACGAAGAACTAGTGGCTTCCGCAACGTCAGCATATTCGCGGCGCGCAAAAATTCCTGAAAGCTCCAGCACAAATACCCTTCGCAGCCCGTAGCAGAAGTCTTTGAGAGCGGCATGCGCAGGCGAAACCGCCTGCGCCACCCTTACGGCTCAACAGGTTGCGAGCCAAGGGGGGCAGGCATTCAGCCCGCCCGACTTCTGCCACGGACTGTTTAGGTCCTGGAGGATCGTTCGATAACGGACGATGAATCCGGGTGGGATTGCCATGCAACTCATTACCGTGTTGGGAGTGGCCTTATGTTTCGGGGTTCTGTATATGCGGTATCAAAACCAGTCCAGGAATCGGGCGCAAGTCACCAAGCCTGGAAACCTCAGAACCGTGAAAATCCTCATCGGGGCGCTGCTGGCATGGCTTACGCTCAGTTTCACGCTGCGGCACATGATCGGAAAGCTCGATGGCGCCGACCATGAGCCGTCATCTCTGGAGCGCGTGGTGTCCTATTTTTCGAAGTAGGCGATCGAATCAGAACGTAAACCGGATTTGCGACTCGAGCCGCCGGTTATTCGCCGTTTCGTAGAACCCTTCGCCGTTAGTCCCGCCGGCAACCTGGTTCGCGAAGCCGAAATACGGCGAGGTGATATTGCCGATGATCGGGCCCGCGTTAGTGTGGTTCAGCAGATTGCGGATCGATAGCCCAAAACTGAGATTAAACCGGTGTGATGTGGACGGACTGCCGATGAGGCCGCCCAATCCCCGCCCTGTGGCCGCCGCCGCAGCGTTGGCGACACCGCTGGGCCGCGACTGATTGCCGGAGGAGCCTCCTCGTTCACCGCCGAAGCCGATGGTTTTGGCCAGACGAAGGTTCATACTGATTTGCCCAGGCCCCCGACCGAAGTTGCGCGTCACGAGTTTCTCTCCCGGCGCCGGGTTGGGATCGAGGAGACCGTAGCTGGTCTCGATCAAGCCGGGCTTGCTGGGATTCGTGGCTATGCCGGGACGCCCATTGAATAGTGTCGTGCCATAGAGATCGTTGCCGGCCGTGACATCGAAAGGGGCGCCCGATTGCACCACCACGAACGGGCTGATTCGAATGGCCCATCTCAAATTGATTGATCCGCCGACGGTAAAGCGATGATGTACATCCGTGAATGCGGGTCCATACTCGCCCGCAGCGCTGTAAGGATTGGCCGGAAAGGTATTGACGCCATCCGTGTTGCTCAGGGCATAGTTGTACACGTAAAACCCGAAAAGCGAAAGACCGGCATTTAGCTTCGCGTTGACGTTGGTGATCAGTTGATTCTGGTTGTAAATTCCCGAAGACTCCATGAGATCGATCGGGCCTGGGTGGCCAAACGGAAAGACGCCGCTCGACGGCATATTGGGATCGTATGTGCCAGGCAGAGGCGCATTGATATCGGCTGACCGAAAGAGGTGCACGCCATGAGAGTTGGTGTAAGTCACGGCCATGGTCATCGTTGAGGACAGTTGGTGTTCCAGTGTCGCGGCGGATTGAATGATGTATGGCGCACGCAAGTTTGAACTCACCAGTTGCACCGCCTGCGTGGATTGGAAACCAGCCAGCATGGCCGGAGTCGGCAGACTGGGGAAGAAGTCCGGATTCGGAATGACGTATTGCTGCTGCACGAGGCCGTTGTATCGTGCCGCTAGGAGCGTGTCGGCGAGAGGAAAGCGGTCGTAAAACATGCCAAAGCCGGCGCGCAGGACGGTTTTGGCGCGGCCGCCTTTTTGGCCGCCTCGCGGGGCCCAGGCGAAGGCCAGACGCGGAGCTAAATCGCGCCAGTCGTGAATATTGGTCTGCGTCTCGTAGCGCAGGCCTAGGTTCAGTGTGAGGTTTGGCCGAAGACGCCATTCGTCGCCCACGAACAAACCGGCGTCCATAAAGTTAACTTTGGTTTCCGGAATGCCGGTGCTCAAGGTGAATTGTGTCGCACCGCCGCCGAGCGCGCGGATCTGCGCCGGCGTGAAACCCATGCTTTGGTACTGCAACGTGCGATTGTAGCGGTCGATGGAGCTGATTACCGTCGATCCCACCACGCCGCCCGCAAACGTGAACGCGCCATTGAAATTCTGCGGCGACACGCTGTCATCGGTCTGAGCCCTTAGCCTGACGCCAAATTTCCAGGAATGTGAGCCGCGCACCACGGAAGTATAATTCTGCAGCTCGAAGCTGTTCTGTGTGTCGTAGGAGTTGCCAAGCTGTGAACCACCGCCGTTGAATGACTGCAGCACCAGGACGGCAGGGCTCAAGCTGTTTGCAAGGCTTTGCGAAGCACTCCGGAAGAACTGAAATCGCGTCTCGTTGACGGCTGTGCCTATCAGAAGGGTATCGGCGGCCTGCACCGTCTGATTCGTGAATTGTGAATGATAGCCGCGCGAAATCAGGTCGAACCCCCCGATGCCGTTATCGCGCACGTCGGAATGTGTGAAACCATAACGAAACATCAGCGTCTGATTTTCACTGAGCTGGTAGTCGATTCGAGGGCTGATGTTCGTGTAGCGGCCGGGTGTCGTGATTACGCTAGCGAGCGTCGCGGGGACTACGTTCGTGATCGAACCGTTGTCAACCATGTTGCGTTGCGCGTCGACAGTGAACGAAGACTTCTTCGTCAGAGGCCCACCGGCATTACCCTCGAACTCGTTCAGCAGGAACGGAGCCTTCTGAGGGGAATAGGGATTGCGCGTGTTCCAGAAATCGTTTGCGAAGTTCCAGTTCGCATTGCCGCGATACTTGTCGGAACCCGGCTTAGTGAAGATCTCGATTTTGCCGTAGCCGAGTTTGTCGTATTCAGGTGAAAACGGATTCTGATTGATGCGGATCTCGCGGATCGATTCTTTCGGGGGGAGTTGTCCTCCGCTGAAACCATCGACGAAAATGGAGCCCCCGCTCGGGCCGGCGGACGGCCCCGCCAGAGCTTGCAAATCGGAAGCGAGGTCGTCGGGATCGTCCGACAGCGCATCCAGGTCCTCGCCTCGCAATACCACCGCACTGGCATTGCTGGTGGAGTCTGTACTGAGCGTCGGTGTGGATGCTTCGGCAACTGTGACCTTGTCGGTTCTCTCGGCCACTTTCAACACAAGGTTTACCGTGCGCAAGCTCGAATTGAGTGTTGTTTTCGCGGGCTGGGCTTGGACGAGATCGGGCGCGGAAGCCTGTAGCGCATAGTTTCCCGGCGCAAGCCCGGTGAAGGAATAAGTGCCGGTGAGATCGGTCATCGTGGTCTTTGCGATGCCCGAAGGTCCGCTCAGAACAACCTTCGCGTTCGGAATGATGGCGCCGCTCTCATCCGCGACCTGGCCGCGCACCCCGGCGGTCTGCGCAAAAAGCGATGAAGGGACTAGCAGAAGGAAGGTCAGAATTTCCCTGAATGAAGGCACTAAAGGCACTGTTGAAAACTCCGCGTGGGGTTGGAAGTCGAATGGCGGCGCAGGCTGTTTCGCCTGTCTTTGGGTCTCACCGGGAACGCGCAGGCGAAAACGCATGCGCCAGGCGACCGGCGATCAGACCACGGCCGCTGCATTTGGATCCCAGTCATTAAGGTGTAACGAACGGTTGCGATCATCTGTAGAGGTTAGGATCAATGAAGACGCTAACGAGGATTATACTGCCCGGATTGTTCCTGCTTGCACATCCGGTCTTCGCGCAATTCGAAACTGCCGAGGTGCTCGGCACGGTCCGCGATAACAGTGGTTCGGCCGTGCCAAGAGCCAAGGTCACACTCTTACAACCAGACACCGGCATCGAGTCGAAGACGACGACTGACGATAACGGGAACTACGATTTCTTTAACGTAAAAGTAGGCCGCTACACGATCACCGTGGAAGCGTCCGGTTTCTCGAAATTCACAACCACGGATGTAATGGTAAACGTCAATGCCCGCCAGCGCGTGGATGCCACGCTGCAGGTGGGATCGGTGACGGAAACCGTCGAGGTGACCGGTGTCGCATCGGCTCTGCAAACCGATTCCAGCGAGCACAGCCAGGTGGTCAATACTCAGCAGGTGGCGGAGCTTCCCTTGAATGGACGCAATTACTCCGACCTGGCCCTGCTTTCGACGAACGTCCACCGCTCGCCGATGGCGGTTCTTTTCAGTCCTAGCGGCACGCCGCGCGAGGGCGCGGTGAATATCAACGGAATGCGGAGCACTTACAACAACTTCCTTCTGGACGGTCTCGACAACAATGCCTATTCGCCGAGCAACCAGGGGTACTCCAGCCAGGTTGTGCAACCGTCGCCCGATGCGATCGCCGAGTTCAAAGTGCTCACCAGCAACTTCAGCGCGGAATATGGACGCGTGGGCGGCGGCGTGATCAATGCAGCACTGCGTGCGGGGACCAACCAGTTTCACGGCTCCGCATGGGAGTTTCTGCGCAACACCGATCTCAACGCCGTGGGCTTCTTCCAGCCGCCGGGAGGAGTGAAACCAACGCTGCAGCGCAACCAGTTTGGCGCTTCGTTCGGCGGGCCATTGATCAGGAACAAGCTATTCTTCTTTGCGGACTATGAAGGCTTCCGTCAGTTGCAGCGTTACGCCAACTTCGATTCCATTCCCACTATGAACGACCGCGGCGGTGTCCTTCCGGTGCCGGTGGTCAATCCGCTCACCGGCACAGTTTATCCAGCCAACACGCCGCTCCCGCTCAGCCCCTTTGCCCAGACGGTACTCTCCAACCTGCCGGCTCCGAACGGCGCCGGGCGGTCAAACAACTACGAAGCTCTGCTGTTGATTCGCGATTACAGCGACAAGTACGACGCGAAACTCGACTATCAGATCAGCGACAAGATGAGCTCATTTCTGCGCTTCAGCCAGCGCAAAGATATTCAGTACTATCAACCGGACCTGCCCGGTCCGTCCGGAGGAGCGGGCAACGGCTTCATTCACGCCATTCAGCAGCAGGCCGCGACCGGTTATACCTGGACCGTAACGCCGAACCAGTTGCTGGAAGCCCGCTTCGGATTCACGCACGTCCTCGGCGGCAAACAGCCTCCGCTCCTGGGCGGCCCCAGCATGGAATCACTTTACGGAATTACCGGACTGCCCACGACCCCGAGCCTGACCGGCGGTCTAAACACACAATCGGTCAGCGGGTTTTCGCAGTTCGGCCGCCAGGGTACGAACCCCCAGTTCCAGAATCCAACTTCGTTCAACCCCAAGTTCACTTATTCGTGGATCAAGGGACGGCACTCTCTCAAGGCCGGTTATGAGTTCGTGGCCATCCGTACCGAGGTTCTGGACGTCAATCCGCTGTACGGCGCGAACACTTACTCCGGGCAGTTCAGTAAACCCACGTGCGCCCAGTTAGGCCAGCCCAGCGGTTGCAGCATCGCCGCGGACACCACCAGTTACAACCTGGCGGATTTCATTTTTGGTCTGCCCAGCGTCATTCAGCTCAGCAACGACCTGGTGACCAACACACGCCAGCACGTCCACTCGCTGTTCGTCCAGGATGACTATCGTGTCACGAGCAAACTGACCCTGAACCTTGGCCTGCGCTGGGAATTCGCAACTCCTCTTTGGGAGCGCGACAACCTGTGGTCGAACTTCAATCCGGCGACCAACAAGTTGATTCAGGCAAGCAGCGGCAGCCTTTACAACCGCGCGCTCGTGAATCCCGATTACAAGGACTTCGGCCCTCGAATTGGATTTGCGTACTCCGTGATGCCGAAAACGGTCATTCGCGGCGGCTATGGAATCAGTTACTCGTTCTTCAATCGCCCAGGCAGCGGAGAGGAAGGCATCAATTCACCGGCCGCGATCTTTGGCATTATCAACCAGTCGATTCCCGCGGGCGGCCCCGTGCCGTCGACGTTCCTGACTACCACGAAAGCATTCACAACCAACATCGCCAGCTCCGCGAATTTTAATCCGCTCACGACCAACATCGACTACATTCCCGCCAATACGCGCTGGCCGTACATCCAGAACTGGCTGTTCTCCATTGAGCACGAACTCTTCAAGAACACGGTCCTGGAATTGGCTTACAACGGAAACCACAGTGTGCGGCTGCCCATCATCGGGGACTACAACCAAGCTTTTCCGAACCAGCCGGGACAGACACTGGGCGTCCAGGCACGGCGTCCCGATCAGGCCTTTGGACCGATCACATGGATCGATCCCGCGGGGTCCAACAGCTACAACGGCTTTTCCGCGCGACTGGAGCACCGTTTCGATTACGGACTCTACTTCCTGAATTCGTTCACCTGGTCGAAAGCGCTGGGCAATTCGGAGCAGGCCCTGGAGTCGTTCGCCGGATACTCGGTTGCAAATCCGCAGAACATTAATAACCTCGCCGGAGAGCGCGGTCCCACCAGCTTTGACGTGAAGTTGATGAACGTGACGAGCATTGTGTACCAGCTTCCTTTTGGCCGCGGCCGTCAATTCGGGTCGCAGTGGAACCCGGTAATGGACTCGTTCGTCGGCGGCTGGGAAATCAACTCCATCATTACCGCCAACACCGGCAATCCGATCAACGTTTACTACAGTCCCTCGGCCGCGAACGACGTCACTGGTTTGACGCAGGATTGGCGCGGCCAGGCGTTTCAACGGCCCAACGTCTCGGGAAGCAGCATCAGCCAAAGTAAGGCGTCGCTCGTGAACAATTACTTTGGAGGCTACACGTTTACCACTCCACCCGCAAGCGCTCCATGGGGCAACCTGGGGCGCGATGCCTTCCGGGCTCCGGGTTTGGCGCAGTGGGACTTTTCGGTGGATAAGCGCTTCCGCATCACGGAGCGTACAGGACTGCAGTTCCGCTCGGAATTCTTCAACGTCCTGAACCACACTAACCTCGGGTTGCCGAATAACATCACCACGAGTTCCGCATTCGGTACCATTCGCACCACTTACCCGGCGCGCCAGGTTCAGTTTGGCCTGAAGCTGATGTTCTGATCATGGGAGGCGGCCGCGAGTGCGTGCCGCCTCACTTTGCCGCGAAGGTTAAGAACGGTCCGGTTCCCAGGCCGGCAATGATGATGGACAATTCTCCGCAGGCGAGCAGCAAAGCACTTTCCATCCCACCCCATCGCACGGAGTTCGACAACAGTTTGGTTGTATCGGCACCTCCCGCCATGCTATGAAGTTATGTTCGTTTTCTTCTTGACCTTCACGTTACGTGATCCCCGAGAATGGAGTGCAGTCGCAGGGATAATACAGATCCCTGCCGGGAAAAAAGCGATGGCATACACAGTCAAACAAGTTGCCGCGATGTCTGGCGTCAGCGTGCGCACGCTTCATTTCTACGATGAAACGGGCCTGCTGAAGCCCGCCCGTTACGGGGCGAATGGCTACAGGTACTACGAGGAGGCACAGCTCCTGACTCTCCAGCAGATTCTGTTTTACCGGGAGTTGGGATTGGAGCTGAAGCAAATCGAAGGAATCCTGTGCCGGGGCGATTTCGAAAGAGTCGCCGCCCTGGAATCGCACCGGGTGGTTCTCGAAAAGAACCTGGCCCGGACGCGAACGTTGATTGAAACCATCGACAAAACCATACAGCACCTGAAAGGAACAAAGAAAATGAATAGTGAGGAGATGTTTCTGGGCTTTAATATTGCCGCGGGCAAAGACCGTTTCGGTGAGCAGATCACACTCGCGGGCGAATCGAATGATTGTAAAGTCTCGGCACGGGACACAGAAGGCTCCATGTGTGTCTTCGAGGTCATCGGCAACGCAAGCTGCGGCCCGCGCCACCTGCACTTCGACCAGGATGAGTGGATTTACATTATTGAGGGCGAGTATCAATTCGACATTGGTGATAAGCAATTTCGCGCGGGCGCCGGTGAGTCGGTTTTCATACCGCGCAAGGTCTCTCACGTGTGGGCTTGTGTGAGCGCGACGCCTGGCAAGATCATTAATGTCTACCAACCCGCGGGCAAGATGGAAGACTTTTTCCGCGAGTTAGGTAAGTACAAGGGACCCTACGTCCACGAGGCTCTATCGTTCGACGAGTTTCGCCGTTTGTTCCACGACCATGGGATGGATGTTCTCGGCCCGCCCCTGATAGGGAAATGGAAAGTGGAAGAGGGTCGAATCACACAGCTCGCCTAAGGTAGCCGGGAGAACCGGCCCAGGTCGTGCGACGACTCCGCTAGCCAACAGGACCGGAAAGATAACTCCCAACACACGGTAAATCTGGACACCGATGATCAATCCTTGCGGTACGGGTCTTAATCAGCTGGTTATTACAGGATTGAGTGAACGGGCCCCGAAGCGTGCTCGGCTATCCTTGTGTAATGCTCCGGGCAACGGCTGTTTTATTGGTGCTTGTCTGTTGTTTGCTTCGCACTGCCTCCGCGGACGATGACAAACCTGTTTATCCGGGACAAGACTGGGAACGCATAACGAAACCCGAAACCGCCGAATTTTCCTCCGCGAGGCTCAGCGTCCTCCAATCCTGGCTAAAAACACAGCGGACTACGGCCATGATGGTCATCGTTGGGGGCCGTGTCCTATTTCAATACGGCGATGTGAAACTCGTTAGCATTCTGGCATCCGCACGCAAGAGTGTTCTAGGAATGCTCTATGGTAAGTACATCTTCGACGGCACCATCAAGCTGGAAAAGACCGTCAAGGAACTCGGCCTTGACGACGTGCAGAAGTTCCTTCCGATCGAGGAAAAGGCCAGGCTCGAATGGCTGTTGATGTCGCGTTCCGGCATTTATCATCCGGACAGCGGCGACACGGATCCGACCGGTATGTGTCCCGTTCGCGGTTCGCAGGTTCCGGGGTCGTTCTATTGCTACAACAATTGGGACTTTAACGCGGCCGGCACCGCATTCGAAAAACTCACGGGGAAAAACATATACGACGCCTTAGAGACCGATCTGGCGCGTCCGCTCGGCATGCAGGACTTCGATCGCGGGGCCCAGAAGAAAGACCCGATGACGCCCTATTCGGTGCATCCGATCTATCACATGTATCTTTCCACTCGCGATATGGGGCGGCTAGGTCTCTTGATGCTTCGACAAGGGAGCTGGAATGGAAAGGAGATCATCAATCCCAATTGGGTAAAGTACATGACCACCTTGGTCACACCTATCGATGAACTGTATCCGCGGTATTTGCGCGACGAAGCCTACGGCGGGAGCTGGCGATGGGGATACGGATTGATGTGGTGGGTCTGGGACACTCCTCAGCTTCCGCGAGACATGACTCGTGGCGATCTCTACGGCGCCTATTCCGCGATGGGCGCGGGAGGGCAATACATCACTGTGATTCCGGTCTGGGACATGGTAGTGGTTCACAAGGCAGCCAACGGAACCGTTACGAATCAGGAGTATTTCACGATGCTCCAGATGATCTTTGCGTCCTACTGCGGCCATGACTGCAAGTAAGGTGGTTGCAACACGACACAGGCCAGGCCCGGCAGCCTCAGCCCAAATCTCCGTCAGCCGCGCAGCGGTTGCAATCGCCTCGAACCTGAAGCAGCATCCTTGGTTCGCCGCACCAGCTATTGACGCTCCCTCAGACGAGGTTCGAAATACCATATCCTTGATTCTGTAGGGGGGCCGCAGAATGGCACTCAGCACTATCGATCATTTTGAGATCGTGCGCGAGTTGGGACGAGGGGGCATGGGCCGCGTCTACCTTGCGCGCGACACACGACTGGAGCGTCAGGTCGCCATCAAGGTGGTCAATCTGGAACCCGCGGAGACCGAGACGGAGCGTAAGGAGCGCGCGGCAGTCACCGAACGCCTGCTGCGCGAAGCCCGTATTGCCGCTACGCTTGATCACCCTGGCATCGTCACCATTTACCAGGTCGGGATCAGCGAGGTCGCGGGCGACCAAGTACCTTACATCGCGATGCAGTTCATCGACGGACCGACTCTCGAAGCATTGCTCGGGCTCAACGTCCCTCTCGATGCAGGCGAGACCAAGCGAATTCTCCGCGAGGTCGCGGCGGCGCTCGATCATGCCCATGAACGGGGCGTCACGCACCGCGATATTAAGCCTTCGAATATCATGGTGGCCCGAAACCGGGCGGCGAAGGTTTGCGACTTCGGAATCGCGAAATCGGCCACTGCTTCCCGCACGCAATCGAGCCTGTTGCTCGGAACGCCCTACTACATGTCGCCGGAGCAGTTGAAGTATCAGACGGTCGATGGACGCTCCGACCAGTGGGCGCTCGCGGTTGTCGCCTATCGTATGGTCACTGGCCAATTGCCGTTTCAGGGTGACGACCTGCATGGACTGGCGAGCAAGATCCTGATGGGGCCCGTCTCGCCGCCACGCGACTTCGACAGCACCCTCTCTCCCGCCGTCACGGCGGTCATGGAAAAGGCGCTCTCCAAAGACGCGGCTGGACGTTACCCCACGTGCGCGGAGTTTGCCGATGAGTTGATCGCCGCGCTGGACGCATCTTCTGAGTGGCGTAGCTCGGTGCCGGTAATCGCATTTCCGTCGCCACTTACGTCCGCGGTAGCCGTCAGCGCATGTCCCTTGTGCGGAGCCGAGCGAGCCGAGAGAACGCTTTGCACTCTCTGTGGGGGCATCGTGCAGCGCGGCATTTCATTCGCGGCGCCGCTCAGCGATCAAACAACTTTTGTTCCGCAGGCGCCCGCGCGGGCTCCCGCCTTGGCGCCGACATCACCGCAGATGGCGCCGGCAGCTTCCACTCCACCGCCTACCACAGGATCCAGATCGAAAATGCGGGTCCCAGTGGTCGTGGCCATCGCCGGTCTGCTGTTGGTCGGCGCTTACTTCCTTTTGAGGCCTGCGGGATATGGACAGCCGCCGTCCCCATCCGGTTCTCCCAAGGTTACTGCGACTGAGTCCGGCAAAGGGGCTGGTGCGGACACTCCTGCAACAACCCCTAAAACAAGCGTGCCGGCCGCCGCGCCAGTTCCGGTCGCGCCTGCTCCCGGGCAGAATGCGGCTGAGGTAGATCCACCAAAGAGGGGAGGAGGTGCGTCGCCGACACCACAAGCGCCGGCACCGCCGCCAAAGACCGAACCTGCGCTAGTGCCGCCAGCCAGTCAGCCCGGCTTCGGCGGACGCTGGCAGGCGGACGTGAAGTACAGTTGGGGCCTCGACCTGACGGAGACATTCGACTTTAAGGTGGACGGAAATGAGGTCGACGGAACTGCTTCCTACGGGAGAACGCCCCGCGGAATCGTCGACGGGAAGATCGAAGGGAACAAGATTACCTTCACGACCAAAACCAACACGATGCTGGGCGATAAGACTTACCAGGATATACATCACTATAAAGGTCGCCTTGCGGGCGATAGCATCGAGTTCATTCTCCAACATGAGACGGAGTGGGACTCCAAGCCTCCCGACACCTTCACGGCCAAGAGAGTTGACTCTCCGAAGCAGTAAATTGCTCCGATGTTCCGGTTGTGCAGGCGAGGCTTACGTCTTTAGGTTCGTTAGAGGCTATTGGGTCTGGCGGAAGCTAGTGGGAGTCGCTTTGGGCCGCCGCATTGAAAACGCATAAGTTATTGGTTTTACAATACGACGAGGTCGGCAAAAACGGCAAGTCGGCGAATCGGAGCCCCAAATCAGCCCCAGATACAAACATCGAACGTTGAAATTGTTCTTGGCTGTAGTTGCCGAAGACTGCGCGAGCACGCGTGCTACGCGGTGCCGTATACGAGCCGTCGATCAGTTACGACGTGTAGCCGGTTCGCCAGACTCGACTAGCTTATTTGCCGGGAGTGCACGCCCGAGTTGTCCTCGCCAAAAACGGGCGAGACTGCTAACATCTTGGCACGGGAGCTGCCGAGCCACGATCCAAAGTACAGCACTCCATGGCGACAGCAGCATCTAAAACTGTTCCGATGAGCGCCAACGGTCTCAGTAATGTTCTGAAGGGAGCCTCCTCCTTATCGCCGACACCGCGTTGCTCTTGTCTTGCTGAAACTGTGGCTCGACGGCAATCTGCTCAAGCCTCCGTAGAACTCGCGCATCGCTGGCGTCGGATCGCAAATACCAGAGGGCGTCGGCGACGAATCGACCTTGCTCGAGTAAGTTGATCGCATCGCTGGAGAAATCTATATGTTCCGAGTGCATCGCGCCGACCACGTGATGTTCGGCGAGTATTAAGCTCTGCTGGGGTGCCTGAAAAAGAATGCGGGTCAATGTCGGGGCGTAGCGGGCGAATTGGCCGCTCTTCGTCAAGGCCTGCACGAGATTGTTCATCCGTTCATTTACAACCTGCGCGTTCCCATAATCGTTTTTTTCCGGATTCAGGAAGACAATTCGCTTCACTTCATCGTCGGCTATCGGCCCTCTTGCAGCCAGCTCGTCCAGGAGTATCGCATCACGACGCGCGGGATAGCTCGCGATGGATCCGTCGTATCCCTTCCCAAGCTCAGTGAAAAGCGCCGCTCTTGAGAAGTTCTTCAGACGTGACCTAAGAGGCGGAAACCGTTCTGGCACCCTATCGGCGTCTGGTGGATATTTGTCATAAACTATAGCCTTCGAAATCGCTACCGCCAGATGCGACGCTATAGAATCCGTGAGTGCGGCGAGCCAAACATCATAGCTTCCTGTCGCTGTATTCCGATGTTCAATGATGCTGGTCACCGAGCGATTCCCGCCAGATCTGACTCTCTGAAGCTTGACCGACTTGACGGGCGAAAAAACCTGAAACTTATCCCACGCGAAGAGGTGCTCACAATACTGCAAAATAGAGTCGCCATCGATTGTGTGTGGGTCAAGCTCTAAAATGATGGTTGTGTAAAAGGGCGTATCCCAAAGCCAAATTGCCTTCTCGGGCCGGCCTACTCGGCCGCCATTCCAGTGAGCGACCAATGTGTCACCGCGCTCGTCATCAAGCGTATACAGGCCGTCAGCCTTCAACGGGTCAAGGTACACGTCCAGTACCACGCCTGCGGCCTGCGTTCCTGCTTCAAGGATCTGAGCCTCCCAACTCTTCGCCACCACGGGCTGGAGCCGAGTAACGTCGAGATCATTAAGAATCCTCTGCATCTCCGGAACCTGCCCTTCTCCAAATGGACTAATTGGAAGCGCGGAGGAGTAAGACACGTGCGTGGTGCTCGGGATCTGAGCGAAGGTCCCACTAACGATTGCGAGCGCGCCGAGTAGATATCGGAATAGCTTCTTCTGCATTGTTTTAATTCTCCGACGGAGGACAACTATTTCTGGGCAACGGAATCTCATCCGGCAGCTGCAACGGTGATGGTAGCTGAGATACCTTGTCCCAATACCACTCTTGATTGGTCACCCCCAGCAGACGGTACGTGCTCGTAAGAACTCGGAATGAAACCTGATTGTCTGTGAGGCTCCCCGAGACGGAGCTTGGAACAACTGTACAACCGGTCGGCCCAAGCACAGACGTCGATCCTGGAATTACTGTAAACGCGGCCGGGGTCGGCGTGTCAGGCGGAGTGAAGTAAATGTATCCTTCAAAGTAGTTTCCATTGAAGAAACTTAGCAAATACGTGGTGTTGCCAACCGTCTTCGATTCTTGTTTTGTTGCGTCTGTGTCATCGAATCCATTCGCTCCTGTTGGGAACGCCTCACGCACGGTAGGAGTGCCATACCCTAGTTGCTGCAACTCGGCAGCTTCGATCGAAGAGAGTGAAGAACAATCCAAGCCCGTTTCGATTCCCCCATCCATAACTGACCAGACGTTAGTCTCCTGTGCGGGTGATAAATGAAAAGCGTCCCCTTCCTTCGGATAGACGTTAACGAGGTTCCCCCGAAGCGCGTCGGCCAGCGAATAAAGGTCATCGGCCTGGATGTTCTTGGTTATATTTGTGACAAAGTTAAGGCGAAAGCTCGTCACTCTGTAAAGGCAACCACCTGGCGTACAGTTAGGGCTCGTCGGATTTGTGATGTATGAATGCATGAAGTAGATCTGATGAGTCGTCGTTGCGAATGGCTGCAAGGGTCCCACGAAACCCGAAGGTTGAAATGTCCATTGAAATTGGTATTGTGGATTCTTGATTACGCTAGGTGTGAAGTAGCTGGCTACTGGCGATAAGTTGACGTTGGGGATGTTTGCTGTGCCGTTCACGAAGGAGATGGGCGTCGACACGAAGACCAAGTCTCCTGGATTAACCGTCACAGTTAGGGTACCATTTATCGTAATTGGCGGTGATGTGGTGAGGACAATGTTATTTAGGTAAGGTGGTGCGGGTGACTGATCGCCGGCTAGGAGAGCGACGGGATTATTAACGCCGCCGCTACTGTACACTGTTGTTCCAACGCCGAGGTCGGTGTCGCCATTTGATGTGAACGTACTCGCATTCCACAAGTCCTGATTATTCTGCCAGCCGAATTGACTTAATGTGATGGTCGGGAAAGGCGACATCGGAGCTTGGCCGCGATTGCTCTGACCGCTCACCTGTCCCCCGCCCGGCCCGGGCGCGAATCCCGAACCGTTCACTCCTGAGAGCACAACCTGTAAGTCGTACTTGCCCACAGGAGCGTTAGACTGCGCGACAAGAAGGGCATTGATCTGGCAATAATTGGTCGCGGGACAACCCCAATACAGTATCTGCGAAACCTGCACGGGCGAACTTGTGTTGCTGCATGGCGAAGCGCCGGGGAAACAAGCGTTCACCGTGCCAGCGCTCGTGCCAAAGTGGAGACCATATATGGCAGCGACCGCCTGCCCGCCCGGATAGAGCGGTGACAACATTTGAACGTTATGATCTGAGGAGGATTAGGGTCGAGAATCGGAGTCGATTGCGACAGCCCTGTCCACGTCAACGTGTGTCCGTCTGGACTGCGTACCCCTATGGGGTTATCGTAGGGCCACTCAGAAAGAATACACGAATCATTTTCAACGCTAACTGTCCCAGTAGCTGTATATGTCGCCGCGCCGAACTGGTTCGAAAATGTTCCCGACTGCGGAATATTCAAAATGGCCTGCGGCGTGAAATCGCCCTCCACTGTAGTTGAGCCCGAATTGCTCGCCACCGTCGTCCCGTTCACGGCCACGCTTCCGTTGCTTGCCGTGAGAAGATACCCCCCAATATCGCTATGGTCCATCGTGAACTGCACTTGTCCAGACAGCTGCGTGTAGCCCGCGCCGTACAAAACGGGCGCACTTCACTCGACGAGCGCATAACCGCACGCCTGGCTGGGCGTGTCGGGGTCAGTGAACATGGGCGTGACCAAACCCGATGCACTCTCGCCCGAAGCGGAAATCTGCGCAGTACCGTTCGAGAAATAAGTCACCGAAACCGTAACGTCCACACCACCCGCGGAGCCTGTGGGGGCCCCGTTTGCAGTGATTGACGATAAAGCGAGGTTGAGCGCGCAGTTTGTACTGCTAATCCACAGATAACAATTTGAATTACAGTAGGTTGCTGGTCGTTCCGAGCCCCAAAATGGCCGCAGCTGAAGGAGGCTGAATTCGCAAGTTATTGAAAAGAATCAGACGGTTTTTACGGAAGCTAGTAGGAGTCGCTTTGGGCCGCCGTGTTGAAAACGCATAAATTATTGGTTTTACAATACGACGAAATCGGCAAAAACGGCAAGACAGCGAATCGGAGCCTCAAATCAGCCCCAGATAAAAACATCGAGGGTGGAAATTGTTCTTGGCCGTATGTTGTCGCCAAACTCGCGCGCACGCGTGCTGCGCGGTGCTGCTTATGAGCGCTCGATCCGTTCCCTGCTTCCTCGAACACCATATGACGGTAGTTCAGAATGTGGTAAGGTCCTTGACGAGACTCATACTGTTCCTGGCTGGGAAGGCCTGTTTGCTCGGCGTTTCAACCCCCGAGTTGGTTGACAGACAGATCTTAACCCCACATGCATCAATCCCGAGGAAGGCGAACGCGTGACCGGCCGGGCAGACTCGTCAGCAGTTGGCGAGCAAATAATAGGACTGCCGAGATCATGAAGCACCCGCAGCCGGTTAATGCCCGATCACTTTCGTGTGAAAGCTCTGCTGGAAATGACCACGGACGCGCACGTGAGTGAAAGCTAATCCGGACACGCTGACGACGAAGAAGCGTTCTCTCAGGGGTTCTTGACCTTGATTGGAATTCGCACCGGGGTGAATACTCCCATCGCGCCCACCGTGATGTAGTGATCGCCGTCATAGAGATTCGGCGTTCTTAGCCAGACGTCGACGACGCCGGGCAACGATTCGCTTGCTTGCGCCGAGATAACCTCTGCGTTCTTTCCGCCGATCGTCGCTGTCACTGCCACGACGGGACTCGACGGCATATCCGACGATGCGGTTTGGCCGGTGACGAGCGGCGGATTCACGGAACCAAGCCCCGTAACATTCACAAGAACCGCGTCTCCCGGAGCGACGGGGTTCGTCGCGTCGATGGTAGTGCCGTCGGCCTTCCGAGCCCTCGGCCGGGCCGGGTCAGTAACGAAATCCGGGTTGAGCGCCGTGATGATCTTATTACCAGTGGCGACACGCGTTCCGCTGCAGTCGAAACCATCAATTGTGACGGTGCCGGGCTTCGCATCGGCCGGCATCTGCGCCAGAAACTCGCCGGATTGGTAGGCAATCAACGGGACCGGCGTACCATTAGCAGCGAACGAATAGCCTGCCAGCGACCAAACTGCTGGGCCTGCCGGATCGATCTCGTCCGGGGTCAGTTCGGGCCGATACAGCGAAATGTAAAACAGGCTTCCCGGGGCAAATCCGCCTGCACCCAGCGTAGGCGAAGAGGTGATTTGCGCCGCACCCAGCGTACCGACATATCCAGGCAGAGCGACATCCATGCCCACAAAAAGGTAGCCATAGCTATAGCCTGAGGCACTGCTGGCATCTATCTGCAGTGCCGCGTCGTATTCGCCGTTGCCCGGAGGAGTGGCGGTCAAAATGATATCGGCCGGTGTCTGCCCGGATAGCGGGCTAGCCGTAAGCCACGTGGGCAGTTGGCCAACCGTGAATGGAGCCGGATCAGCGCTGGTTGAGACATGCACCGTGACGCTCTGCTGTTGCTGCGAGGGGTCGGTGAAGCGAAGCGTCAATCTCGAAGGAGTGAGCGTCGTGATCACCGGCGTCGGACTGACCGACGCAGGTCCGATCTGGAGGTCCACGCGGAAAAGTCCCTTGGGTGCCGGAAATAAATCGCCCAGACCGTGGAATGGCCCCGGACCAGCTCCGATGAACTGAACATCCTGCGACCAGAAACCGTTGTAGAGACCGGCCGGATTGGCTGTGAACGTCACGTTCTCTGGCGTAAGGCCGGTATTCGCCAACGTTAGCCATGAAGGCAGTGGTAGGTTGTGAATATAATTACCGATCGTGTAGCTCAACGGTACAGAAAGTAGCGTGCCGAAGGCGTCCTCCACCACGCTCGTCGAAACATGCACAGTAGCCTGTAGTGGCGGCGACGTCGCACTGTCCGCAGTGAACTGCACCCACGACGGATCGAACGTGAACAAAATTGAGCCTTCAGTCATGTTTAGACGTGCCAGGACGAGTCCATCCTTCGCGCCTGGCGCGAAGAGGATCACTTCGCCGCTGTAGCGGCCTTCGTCCGCTATTACCGTAATATCCGCCGGGGTTGTCGTGACCGGCTGATCCACGGTTACCGGATCTCCCGGCACGCTTTCCGCTACCCTGACCGCAACCGCCTGGCCGTTGGCTGTTGCATGGATCACTTGGCGGACTTGAGAAAAGTTACCGTTCTGGTCTCTCCAGCAGATGAGGTTTAGCTCGCCGGTGTTTACATCAAACTGCGGCGCGCTTGGGTCGTCGGTCACGACGAGTGAAAACGAGACGTTCGCACTGTTTCCGATGGGACTTAGATTCGGGCTGGTAAGAGTGCTTCCCAGCACCACGAAGTTTCCTCCGCCCTGGCCACAACTGCGAACGTAACCCGACGACGCAGTCGAAGAATTAACCAAGCGTGTGCCGTCCGGGCTTATTCGCATAATCTGCGTCCCGGCAATGTTCGGCGTGTACTCGCGCAGAAGGAACGGTGCCAGCACGTCAACCCCCGTGTCCGTAACACTCAGGCAAGGAGCGCCGTCAGTCCGCGAAAGGAACGTGCTGAACAGGAAGGAATCGCCACCCGGCGCCAGCCGTGCGACAAAACCTTTCGGAAAGCCGCTGATCGTATCCGCGGCTCCGGGGGTGGCGGGAAATGCCGACGGGGGGCCGACACCTGTCGAAGTCTGCGATGCTCCGCTGACATAGATGCTTCCATCGGTCCCGACTGCGACAGCGGAAGCGACATCATCGCCGGGCCCGCCGAACAGTGAAGCGAAAACGATAGATTTCCCGTCCGGGCTCAGCTTCAGCACCATGGCGTCGTTTGTTGGTGGCCCGTTTGCCGACGGTACCTCATGCGGCAGCGTGTCGGGGTTAGGGTAAAAACTCTGGATATTGGCCGAACCAGCAATATAGGCGGCCCCCAGCGGGTCAACCGCGATGGCGTGTGGCTGCACCGACGAGGTACTGTATGTCCCAGGCAGAAACGTCGCATAGACCAGCGCCGAACCTGTCGGGTTCAGCTTTAAAGCAAACGCTCCGAATCCCGTGGTCCGGTATGCGCCCGGGGTTGTGACTAGGCTCCCCGACCCCGTCACGTACGCATTACCTGCCCCATCGACCGCTAACCCACCCACGGTCGCCGGGTAGTCGCAAGGAAGCCTCGTCGAATAAATCAGGCTCGCTCCCGACGGATCGAGCTTCGAAACAAAGCAGCTCCCCGTCGCCGAATATGAGCCCGCTGTTGTGGGATAATCGGCTGAGGCTTCCACTCCGGCCACATACACGTTGCCGCTTGAATCTGACGCAATCGCGGCTGGAACGCCTCCGCCGATGATCGTGCTGTACAGAAGGCCGGCGCCGGAGGGATCAATCTTAACCACAAACAGAGAAACATCGGGGAAAATGGGCGAATCGGAAATCCGAACTGTAGCCGGAAAATCAGGGGACGTCGTCGTACCCGTAAGGTAGACGTTCCCGGCCGCATCCGTCGTGGCGAAAACAGAGGACTCCTGTCCCGACCCGCCGAGCACGTTGGCGTACCGGATCACAGGCCGTGGTCCGGGCTCGGCGGCGGCAGCGCCCCAGAGCAGGAGTAACAAGAATAGTGGGTGGAAAACCGGATATCGAGTTTTCACTTGGCACCACCCGAAGTATAGAGCATTCGAGAGTCTGCGCCGGTCAGCATAGTGGCAGCTTCCGTCTCTTAACCCCGAGCACACATTCTCCCACGTTATGGGATTCGAGTATGATCTGGTTTCTCATTAATCGATCCGACGCGCACTTCTTCAACCGGTATTTGCCTTGTTTCCGATGCGGTAACAATGCGACCATCACCCGCGAGTCACACGCCATTGAAATGGTTGGCGAGCCATAAGTCCCGTTCTGGGAAGTTGAGTGTCTCCGTCCGGGTCAGCGAAATGACTCCGGTACGGGCAACATAGCGGCCTTCGCGGTCAGATCAAATCTGGCTCGGCATACTTCGTAGCCCCAAACTAGCCCCAGCAATAATCTCGAACTAGTAATTTATGGATTCCTCAGTAGAATCTCTGAGGTTGAGGGCGGCAGCAGAGCAAAGCTGATCCTTCAACTAAATCAATGCTCAGCGGCACAATCATGCCATATACATCATCACCTGTCAACAATTATTTTGATTGATTATTTTGATTGAACATGTCTGTTGCTCGTGCTCATTTCGTCATAACGACTCTGCACTCACCGGAAGTATCCCTGGAATCAGTGTATTGTAATCATCCGTGTTGCCGTGATAGTGCGCAGCCTGTGGCTAATTCAACGCACTTTGTCGCCCGTTGTGTCCAGCGGCGTTGAACCCGGCAACTATAACCATGGAACAGTGCTGCGAATCTGTTGGATCTGGCGGAAGCTAGTGGGAGTCGCTTTGGGCCGCCGCATTGAAAACACATAAGTTGTTGGTTCTAAAATACGACGAAATCGGCAAAAACGGCAAGTCGGCCAATCGGAGCCCCAAATCAGCCCCAGACAAAAACATCTGACGTCGAAATTGTTCTTGAGGGTTACTGCTGCCAAAACCGCGCGCGAACACCTGCGACGCAGTGCTGCTGATGACGGTCGATCAGTTCCCTGCTTGCTCGAACGCCGCATCTCGGGAATTGATCGGAACTGGGCAGATCGACGAGTCGGCGGCTACACGGCCAAGTGGCCTCGTGACCAGTTTCACTGAACTTCGCTCTGATTGCGCGTGAACCGACTACACCTGGCAGCAACCCGCGGTCGTGGTGAGATGCCGCACTTTCGATATAATGCAGGCGATGTTGGGCAGCACAGTCGTGTCATCAAAAAACAAGTGATCACAAATCAGGCACCAGCCTCAGACACAGGAAAGCCCCGCGAAGGGGCTTTCCTGCTCTCGCTAGATTCGGATCTGAAGCAGGAGCAACGTATTATCACGTGGGCGATTTTGGTCCAATCCCTGTTTTCGAGGCGAGTATGCTTAACAGACACTCAACTCATCGAGAGTCTTGCTCTGCAGGCCTTTTTCTTCACCAATCGCAAAGAGCTTAACGAGGAAGCGGAGTTGGCGGCGGAACAAGGTCGTCTCCCAATGTTCGGCGCGTTAGTCCGCCAGCAAGCTCCCGATATTGCTGCAGTTCTTGACTCGATGCTCGCCCCGAATCCGCGAACGGGAGTCCCAACCTACCTCTCACGGTTGAAAGAGGAGCAAAATATCGCTCTACGTGAACGGCTTTCTCGGGCTGCAAGCACCGATGAGAGACGTGAGGTGCTGTATTCCGTCGCCGAGCCGCCGTTCAAGGCCCATATTTCCCGAGTCAGCCACTACTTTCAACAGAATCGTCTCTCGACGATTCGTGCTGTGGGTCCATCCCAAGCAACGCTATTTCCCTTTGTGCGTGAGAACCTTGCGGTACTCGACCAACCGTGGAACCGTCGGTGGATGAATGAGGTCGACTTGGTGGTGCGCGACGCCTTAATCAAGGAGATGGATGCGAATCCAGACCATCAGACTCGCGAGAGACTCCACTTGGCGATCTACGCGGGCAACCTGCCGCACTACGTTACAGCGCTCGCCACGGGGCTCCTCACTAGCAAAGAAGTCCCTAACCCCAGATTCAAGGCTTTCGAGATCGCTTTAAAGAAGGCTGTCCGACAACGCATGTGACTTTCGCTCATTTCTGCGAACGCGATCTACCTAACTAACACTGGTGATACGCCGGAACGGGAATTCTGAGATGGCAGTAGAGACTCGCTCTTGATTACGAAAACGTCGCGGCAAAAACGCGGCAGTCCGCTCGAACTGGCGAAAAACGGTGTGGTGCTTCGAGCGAGGTGCCAAGGCTTCAAGGAGTGCACAAATCCAGCTTCAGTCGTCTTGATTGGCGGGCTCGTCAGACATTTTAGTACCTGCATGAAGTTCTAAGAGTGCTTCTTGTACGGAGTGGAGTTGTGCAGCCGTTATGCCCCAGAGTCGGGCCGCCGACCGATCGAGACGTTCCTCCAACTCAGGAATAGCCAGCCAATTGCCCTGATCGGCCGCGCGGTGACAACTTTGGGAGATATCCACGATCTCGCAGTGGCACAAGTTCTGCGCTTCGAAGTTGGGTAAGGCTACTTGTGCAATGTCGCTGGGTGCGTATTCGATAGTTTGAACCCGCACGGCGGACGCGCGAAGAAGTAGGTTTGGGACGGATGAATTCAGAACTCCGCAAACGTAATGTGCCTCGTCTTCTGACGCGGCGGGGATCAAGATTACTTTTTCATGCGGAACGACCGCTTGACCGACAACCGCGGCTTGGAAGGCATTAGATAGACGTTTGTACACAACCTTCCAAGGGGCAAATGTATCCGCTCCGACGTTATACATTGAGTAAAAGGGATCGGTCGGCCGGAAATACAATTTGAAAAGCGCACGACCACGCAGAGTTCCGCGTGCGGGCTTGGCCGGGTCACCCTCAAAGCGCTTCAAGTATGCGTAACTTCTGGGGAGCTTCTTTTTCATCTCCGGCTCTGATATGCCCTTTCCCAGGTACGGATCTTGCGCCACTATGATGTGAGCCGAAGGAGCTGCATGCCAGCGTTGCAGGTCGCGTCCTCGCAGGAGTGGATGAACTAGATCTGGTTCGATCACGGCCTGCACCTCGTCCAACTTGTTCTTGCCTACTGCGGCTAGGTTCTCGATGAGCAAGTTGCCATTCGGTTGCCGGCGTCGGACCTCGATCCAAAAGCAGCCGTTGAGTCCTCCAGTGTTTACACCCTCGATGCCCTTATAGGCATTACTGCCTGAAGCTTTTTGGATGATCGGTAGGACTTCGTCGGGGGCTGTTAACCAAGGGGATGAGCGTCGATTGGCATCTTTGGGCACAGCCCGCATCTCGATGCGCTGGGTTGAGCCCAATACCTCATCAAGCGGAGTGCTTTGGTCTATTCTGGTGATACCCTGCCAAACCACGTACTTTATTGGAAATTCAAAGTCTTCCGTTTCTTTGCTGCAGACAAAGACGGCTGTTCGATTAACCGCACCCTCAAAGATCAATATGTCGCTTAGGTCATGAACTATGATCGGTCTGAGCGTCGTCGTGCTCTGGTTGCGGGAAAAACGCAATTGCCTGAAGCCGTCACCTGCGCCTTTGGATTTGAAGATGCTTTGCGTTATGACGAATGCGAGGCTACCTCCTTCCGTGAGGTAGTTGTCGGCGCAGGCATAGACGAAAAGCATGGCCAGGTCTTTCTTACCGCCTCCGAGGCGGCCGGCGGAACCGGAAAGCGTGAAGAGGCCATAATCCTGCCACAACGGCTTCAGGGTGTCGCGGTATTCGTCCGGTAAGCTCTCCCAATTAATCCAGGGGGGATTGCCAACCACGAGATCGACGCGTCCAATGAACAGTGGAGCGAAGGCGTTCTTAATAATGCGTGCCCAGACGCCGTTGCGGTTCTCTTTATCGAGCAGGACCAGTTCGTCGTAAAGTTCTGTGTGAAGATCCGACGCTTCAACAGCTAGCCCATCATCCTTGCAGCGGTCCAAGAACTCCGAGCTGGAAAATTGATTCTTGACACAGAACTCAAGAGTTTCTGCATAGGTTGCGATGTCTTCACGGCTGCTGGCGATTTCGCTTGGGATGAAGAAAGTGGTCGCCGCAGTCTTCAGCTCTTTTGCGAGGCCAAGACGGCCCGAGAACAGGCCGCCATACTCGGACGGTGTGAGGATCGAATCACACAAATAGACGGGAATTTCAACGCGACCGATATGGGAGATCAAGTCGCGAATAGCAATTAAGTAATTAGTCCGTGAGGCCATCACGGCCAGCGGGTTTAGGTCAAAGCCGATTATGTTACCGAGAATTGCGCCACAAAGCCCGCCTTCCTGTAAGGGGCATCGTTCGCGATTTGCGTCATACCAAGCCCGAATTCGGTTGATCGCCATTACGAGAAAGGTTCCCGATCCGCAGGCGGGATCCAGTACCCGGATCTGAGGCTCACCGATGTAACCGGCTTCGTTGAGGACGTGCTCGGCCAGCCAGTCTGGAGTATAGTACTCGCCCAGGTCATGACGCACGGCCCGGGGAAATAGTTGTTGATAGAGCTTCTTAAGAAGGTCGCGGCTGTTGCTAGGATCTTCTGACAAAGTGCCCGGATTATAATCGTCAGCGCGCCCAATCACCTGCCGGACAGCCGCTTCCACTGGCTCCGACCAAGCCGAGGTGTACCAAGCAAAAAGGTCACCTTCAAGAAAGTTGGTGATATTCAAGTGCCGGAAGATGCCGCCGGCTTCAAGTTCTTCAAGTTCGCGTTTGAGCCTGCCGCTCGTCCCTGCCTGTAGCATGCGCTCCAGTGGGGTTGGCAGTTTGTGGAAGAAGGCCACAATCTCCGCAGCGAGAAGCTTCATGAATAATGCGTAGTACGAATGAATAGCAAACAGCAGTTTAGGGGGCTTTAGGCCCTTGCTGGCAATCTCGTAAGAGTTAGCGAGTTTTGTGATTCGCTCGCTCGGCTCCTCTACGTCATAACCGCAGACCTCACCAAATAGGATCTTCCATTGGTTATAGAAGATAGCGGCTCGGGGATTGTCCGTTCGCGTAATCGCGTCATAGAAGGCTTTGACGCCGGCGACGGCAACAGGGCTGTCAGCGCCGAAATCGTCCGCGAGGTAGTCCGGTGAGAAGGGCTTTCCTTTCTGGCCGAGGTTGAATAAGGCCCATAAAAAGCGCTCTGTGGAGAATCGATCCACCGGAATTGGATTCTGGACATGCCAGCGGCTCTCGCGGAATCTGACAAACACATAGTGATTTCCATCGAGGCCGACGCCAAAGAGCCTGTTCAAGGGATGGCCCAGTTCCTGGGCCATGTCTTGGAATCGTCGCTTGATCTGATGTACTACTTTGGCGAATCCGGGCGAAGCCGCATCCGCGCCGATTCTGTCGGCCGCACTGCGGGGGTTCTTGTATTCAATGATGACGCAGTCGTACACAGAGTCGACACGACCGCTTGCAACGGTAAATTCGTGATGTGGTGTGAGGGATATGCCGGCCGCCGCTTGTACCGAAGCCAACTGCTTCTCGCAGGCGATCTTCAACTCTTCCTCATTGGCGGCGGCCCCCGCGGCCGTCAGCAGCTCCGAGGCCATCCGTCTGGCTTCGTTCGCAATAATCTCATCAAGTGAAAGTGAACGCGTCATCGTCCTTCCTACGGGCGGAACGGTAACTCTCTACAATAGTGTTCTTGGTAACGATGCTGCAAGTTTCATATTAGAGGAGAATGGCAATCTGTCCTGAAGCAGCCCTCGGTGCGTCCGTGCGTCATTACCTGACGTCTTGTTAACATCCGGTTCACGATACTTACGACGAGAACGACGATACGTTCCTCGCGCAACGATTCGCAACCATCAAAAAGGCCTTGATGAGAAGAGGGGCGTTCTGAGCGGCTTCAGGCACATAGGTTTGCATGTCGACCCGAGCCCAGCTTGCGCTTGAGCTTCAGGTCGATGTGTGCCCCTGCGGAAGCGTAGTATGCCCATACGATTCCGAACCCCCAAAAGAACGGTGAAGAGATTTTGGAGAATCCACGTTTTTGGTAAATGAAGTCTACACTTTTCAAGAGCCGCGTCGGGTGCGAGGACATCCCCTACCCGCCTCGATGATATTCAGATTCGGCCGTCGCTTGAGGCGCTCCGTGATTTGTCCTGCTTCTCAGGCAGCCACGTCCGATTGCGGCCCCATACCTGTACCCCTGGCGGCCCGAGCGGGATGAGGGCTTGGCGAACACGAGCGAGTCAGAAGTTAATGGTACGACCGCTGTGGGAATGTACACCAGCGGTGGAAGTGAACAGGGTATCTTCGACCTTGCTGGTAACGTATGGGAATGGTGTCGCAACAAGCTCGATCATCTGAATCGCAACGCAGCCGGCAGAAGCAGCACGCGGGTGTTGCGGGGCGGGTCGTGGCTCTACCCTCTCGATTCCGCGCGCGCCACTTTCCGCTTTCATGACCGCGCTGATCTCCGCTTCAGCAGCTATGGTTTTCGGATCGTGTCCGCTCCCCTATCCAACGGCGGCGGGGCGTCTAGCTGAACAAGGAAGCCGTCGTGCTGCTTTTCTAAAGTTGGTTCTCGATGTCCGGCGATGGCTAATACAGTCGCGCGGTGTGGGGTCATGGTGGCGCCACCGTGGAAGAGATAGCTTTCAGTTCTCAAAGGGCTGCAAAAGACACAACTACCCTGTAACGCTACAAGTAGCTCTCGACAGCTTGCCGAGCCTCTTCAATCGTTGGTGCGGTCAGGACATCAAGAACTCCCTGGTCGAAATGCTTGCCGATCTCGTCCGCCCGATTCTCAAACGTCTCAAGCGCGATATCTATCTCCTCATCGAAGACCGGGCCGCGGTCGCGGTTCCCAAAGATGCCTGCGGCTCTTTTGGCGAACCCGGAACCTGACTCACTCCTCGACAAAGCGTTTAGAAATGACGCTTTGGCGCTGTCAAACCGGCGCGTGTAGTCGCGCTGCGCTTCGATCAGGTGCTTCTTTTTCTCCTGCTGCAGCAGCCGGATCAAACCTTGACGCTGCTGTTCTGTTGGCGTAGTATTCTCCATGTTGTTGTTTCTGTTGTTTGTTTTACTAACTGGACTCGCCAACTCTTCCACGGCGAGACCAGTATAACGGCAAATACCCCGCTATGAGCGGGGTTTTGGTTTTGTCGGATCAGACGCCTTACCCGCAAGTTCAAATGAATCGGGACAAGGGCCCGAACCGAGTTCTAGAATACTAATATGAACGGGATGCAGCATCTCCCTTCCCCTCTGGTCGATATCAACGACGCTGTGTTTCTCTATGAACTCCTTGCTGAATGCAGGAGCTTAGCTAGCACCTATTCGGGTGCTGCGAACGTCACGACGAAGTCGGATGGCTCATTACTGACAGAACTGGACGAGATCCTTGCCTCAACAATACAAGCGAGAATCACTTCAGAATATCCCCGGGACGGCTTCTTGTCGGAAGAGAACACAGACTTCACACGCGCCGATCGGTTATGGATTGTAGATCCCCTCGACGGCACCACAAATTACTCCCGTGACTTGCCGATCTACTGCGTATCGATCGCGTTGGCCGTAGGCGACGAGATCACGCTCGGCGGCATTCTGTTGCCAGCTCTCAACCGCAGTTTCATCGCCGCAAGGGGGCGCGGAGCCTATGCCGGAAACACTAAACTGAAAGTAAGTCAACGAACCAAACTGGATTTCGGTTCAATCGTCACTTTCTGCTCATGGCGAAGCAATGATGCTGGGATCATCGAACTGCCCTCGAACGTCCGCGCTTTTGGCAGCACCGCCTATCATCTGACGTTAGTCGCTAGCGGCGCGACAGAGGGAACAATTGAGCTAGGCTGCCGCGTTTGGGACTTCGCCGCCGGAAGCCTTCTCGTAACCGAAGCTGGCGGGTTTATGGAAGCCGAGCGACCACTGCCGAATGTATTGTCATCTGGGACTTTTGACCTAATGCGCTTTTTTGCAGCTGCAAACGAAAGCCAGTTAATAGAGTTGAGGGCTGCGGTGCGACATTGACGCTTCGCCACTCAAACAGACCGTTTGTAACCTCCTGACCGTAATGCCTCGATGCCACGGTTCTCCCGATCTAGCGTTCTCTTATATGCCGGAGAATTGGCAATGGATGTCAGCCTGCCCCTAAGAGAACTAAAAGTCGCGTACCTTCTAAGCAGCAATTCTTCCGCCGCGATGAATCGTAGGTCGATCCCCTTTCCGTATTGAGGAGCGAGCTTGGCAAACTCGCTAGCTCTCGCAATATGTAATCCCACTGTTATCACGGCTAACCCAGAAATGCCCCTGCTTAATGCCAGTGTCATACACTCGTCAATATCATCTTTGGTATCCCGGTTGTGACTCAATACAAGAATCTCGGTATCCAGGGTTGCTCCACGGAGTTTGCGAATAAAGACATCCGCCAAAACACGTCCTTCACTAAGTGACGGATCAGGGTCGGAAGCAAGGTAAGCGGGGCGACCGGCTGCAAACACAACTATGTGCGGTGTATCGCCGCTAGCTTTTAGCTCCTCGAATAATTGACAGGCAGCCAAGACATTGGCATGGGCACCAGCAATCAGGGAGATATCGTCATTTAAGTTGTTCCCAGGTACTCTCTCGCCGGAGTGCGCTCCCTTGCTTGTTGGCCGCTCGATGTAACGAGTGGGCTTCCATACATCTCCGGACCTCGTGTGAACCTTCTCAATACCTCTGCCGAGCACACAAATCGCACCGATTCCCAAAGAGAGGCTCGGTTTAAATTCATACGTCTGTCGGTTGCTACGTTTGATCATTCTTTCTGTTCAGTGATGTCTGCACCGAGTGTTCTGACACAGTTTGTGGGCTGACCGGACGATGCCCATCGGTCGAGAGTTTCCAATACAAACTTTTCATCACCTGTCTTGCTTGACCACCGCATAATAGCCCTCTTGATGAGATCAACTTTCCACAGGGCCGCCGCGGTAGTCAAAATGGGGATCGTGTCTCCCAGAGTATGCACGGCGAAAGGTTCTGGTAAGTATGTTCCGAACAGATATCCACCACAGAGAAGAGCCTCTGGAAGAATAAAACGAGACAATATATCTCCCCAGCGATTGTACCGACGAAGATCCTCCAGGCGTTTCAGTGCGAGCTTCATCACGTCATTTGGGTCTGTGCCGTGTCGAATGCTGCTCAGGCTCTCCGCAAGCATCTCTCTCAGAATAGCAGGGCCTCGATGCCTCCGAAATTCCTTAACTTCGTCAATAAGCGCCTGGTCGGCGGATCTGGGCGCCAGCCGGGGAAAATCAGTGTTAAAGGTAGTGGTCAACTGTTCAGTGAGATAAGCTGGATAGTCTTCATCCCGTTTTAACTGATAACGAAGTTCTTCGAGAAACTCTAGACTCGGTGACACACGCTTTTCGCGAATTAACTGTGCTGTACTATCCGCGCCGACCGAGCCAAGCAACAATGTGTGCCAATTGGCTGGTACGAACATCGCAAACCGCATGTTAGTTGCCGCCTCAACCTGTGTAATAATCTGGGGCTTCGTACAGTGTTCGAATATAAGGCAGGAAAGAGCATCATCTGTACTAAGAAGATCCTTATAGTTAGTCGAGTGGCGTTGGTCATGATAAAAGACTGCTGGTAGATAACCATCGAAGGTAAGGTTCACTGCCGTGGAATCCGAGTGATTCTTAATCCGCCTATGAAGCCCGTCACGATCGGAAATCAACTGAGCCTGAGCGGCCATGTAAGTCGCAGCAACTTTACGGCTTAAAGCATCCTGATCCTTATCATCTAATACACCGGCCACAAAGTCGTGATATCGAAGAGCCGCAGTCCAGGCCTTATCACGTATTTTAGGAGATGTCCTCACCGTAATCACGCCGTACTGGTGCTGCTTGTTCGCAACGACATCGTCGTAGTCAGGGTGCCATGCGGTTACGAGAGGGTTGAGTCGGTCCTTGCGGGCATCCTTGTCATACCATTCCAGCGGTGCTGTTAGTACAAAAGGAGATTCTTGGGGATCTCGAACTAGATCGAGGAAGTGTTCAAATGAAAGGGGACAATTGTGATAAAAATAGTTTCCCGAAACCGCGTACAGCGACGTTTTGTCGAACACAACAGCAAAAAGGAGGAGGTTCGCATACAAGCTCGGGTGCATGTTGGGGTCAACATGAACATTCGACGGAAGACTTAGCTCGCCCATTGGTCACCTATGAACAACTGAAAGGGCACCACGGTCAGTGGTGCCCTTGATTGGTACTAGCGGTTTTAGATGTCGCGTTGTTGAATTCTCTTGCGATAGTCCCAGCACCAGATTACAAGATCCTCTGCAAATGCTATGACAAAAAGTGTAAGCAAGAGTTTTGGAAATTGCTGAGGTGGAACGTGGAAAAGAAAGATGCCAAAACACGAGAGGACAAAACACAAGATCAGATTGGCAGTCGCTACTCGAACGGCGGCCCGTGAGGATATGTTTTTCCTTTTGATGTGCTGAAGAAACGTCATTGATGTGCTCCTGTCCTGTGGCGTTACTATGCCCGACATTATTGTGAGGCATAAAAGACCACAGGCCAGCCATAAATGCGAATCGTCCGGTTTTGAAGGAACTGTCGGATTGTATCATTCCTTATTGCGGCGGTCAAGATATGGGACAGATATGGGACAAGACATAACAGTCACTTTCTGAGACGTAGTCGAGTGTTTAGACTGGGGGCGAATCTGAACATGATTAGCGCGGCACTGCTCCTTTTGGTTTGGGAGTTCGCCAACACGCCCGAGCGGTTTTAGCGAGGCTGCAAGCGTGGCCGGTAGGGCCTGGGACGCTGGAGGCGCGTTCAGCGCAGGCTGGCCTCGGAGTGGTCGTCCCGCTCGGGTCTACGGGCGGGCGATCCCGGAGCGAACCGGACGCTAGTCCGGGTGCCGTGCGGACGCTAGGGAGCGCGGCAGCGGAGTTCTCGGCGCGATAGCGACGAGAAAACCGAGGCCAGCCTGCGGTAAGCGGGCGGGTTGGCGCGCCAGTTTGCGCTCGATAGAGCATTGGTTTTTGGCGGACTTTGGCCGCGTGCCCGTGAAGTTGGGTGGGGAAATGAAATCCCTACCCGGTTCCCCACCCTATCTCCTCTCCTGTCTACTCCTCCAGTTCGCGGTAGCGAGTCAGCTTGTTTGTGTGCGCGGCGGTTCTTCGGCAGGCATCGCCTCAACAAGCTCGGCGATGATCGCGCCGCGGATGATGCGCTCAACCGTTTTGCTGTTTGCGCTGTTTGCAATCCACGGGGAACGGCTGACAAGCCGGTCGCGCGTTTTGGCAAAGAGCGCCTGGCGCTCGTCCTCGGACATCTTCTCGAGCGACTCCTGGGCCTGCCGGCGGCGGGCGTCGTCAATCTTGGCTTGCAAAGCGTCCCAGTTTTGCCGTTCGGCAACCTTCGCGTGGTTCTTCCGGGCCACCTCGATCTCGCGCTGGTTCTTCTCATAGGAGGCGATCGCCTGAGCTGTGTATTGGAGTATTCCACCAAAGGTCTGCGGTGCGTAGTCGGTCTTGGCCGCGGCCTGGAAGCTGAAATCGACGACGTAGCGGGCGGGGTCAAAGCCGTACTGTGCGATAAGGCTGATCGCCTGGTTGACCTCTTTTGACTGCGGCAAAACTCGATTCACGTTATGGAAAATCTTGTGAAAGTGCAGCACCAGTTCCTCGGCTTGGGTCTCTACCGCCGACTTTGCGGCCGAAAGAACGGTCACCTCTCCCCTACTCGGTTTTTGGATAACGGCGATTTTGAACAGGCTGCTGGCTTTGCTTACGCAAAGTTTGTAGTCCTTGCGATCTTGGGTGCGCTCGATGTATGCCTCGGAAATGACGCCGGTTGAAAGCGGCGCTGAGCGAAGTTCCTGGAGAGCACGCTCCAAGGTTCGTTTGCGCTCGTTTATCCGGCCGTACTCCTTGGCGCGAAGGCCAAGGTCTTCAAAAAGCTCTTTTGTGCGCCGCTCGTAGTGGCGTTTGTCGGCGAGGATCAGGTCAAGGTGAGTGTAAAGCAGTTGCGCGATCTCGCTCTTGAAGCGAAGAATTGTGTCAAACAGAACGGGCTTGGTGTGGCGGGCGATGAGGTTTCGGAGAATCTGGTCGTTGAAGCGGAAGTACCCGGCCTCGCGGGTTACGTGGCCATCGGACTTCTGCCGGATCACCTTAAGCTCTGAGAGGATGTTGAAGGTATCAAGCTCCTCGATAGTCTCGCGGCTCACCCCATCGTGGTATGCGTTCTGCCAGGTAAAGGGCGTAGCCCGCAGCCGGCGAAGAGATTCGGTAACGGCTTCGATCACATTGGTCCCCCACTTCTTGTTCAAGAACCTGGCAAGGCCGCGGATCGAAAAGAAGGTCTGCTGGGCCGGCCGGCCGCTTGTCTCCCATTGCTTGACCAGAGCGTAGTACGTCCTCTGGTCCTCGGTCGTCAGCTCCCCCAGGTGTGTGAACCCAAGCTCGACTTTAGCCCTTATCCGGCTGCCGTTTCCAAGCGGGATTTCCCGCTCCAAAATCCGGACGATGGGCGCGCTTTTGGACTTGGCGGGCTTCCAGATTGCCGGCCACTTTTCGAGGTTGAGTTCCGGGCGGATTACTTCCGGGGCAGCCGCCTTCCTTCCGGGGTTTTTCTTACCCTCCGTCGGCTGGACTGATTGCTCGATTGGGGATGTTCCCTCCTCCTGATTCATTGAAATGGTTTTTGGGTTTTGAAATCGATAAGATCCAACACACACCAAGTTACTGTGTGTGTATCTCAAGGTGGTATCTAGAACCTATTCCGCTATCCCCTACCTCGCGAATACTGCGCAAACGCTAGCTTTTCCGGCACAATTCTGATGCGCCAGCGTTTCATCAGCACCAAGTGAGCGTTTCACTAGCACCAAGCCCAGCGTTTCATCAGCACCAAGTGAGCGTTTCACTAGCACCAAGCCCAGCGTTTCACTAGCACCAAATTCGCGCACCGCTTTTGAGTGTCTTGTGCGTGTCCGGGTGTTCACGCCTGAGCATCAAAGATCCTGCACAATGGTGACTCAGTCGCTATTCAGAATGAATCTGAATCTCGCCAGTAACTCGCCCGGTTAATAGCTGTTATTAACGAGTCTTGTCTGAGCTGCCACAAACGGTCTGTGGGAAGGGGAGTGTGAAGGTTTCCGACTGTAAGTATAACGCCGAACTTCTTGACAACAAAGTGTACCGGGACAACAGTAACGGCAGCAGTTTCCTAAACAACAAAGCGAGGAAGGTGTATGTCAACCACACTGGTGGACTTTCGTGCTGTAAAACAGGCGGTATCCATGGAGGCGGCGATTTCCCGGTACGGGCTCAAGCTGAAGCGAGTGAACAAAGAAACGTTGCGGGGGCGCTGTCCGCTGCCGTCACATAGCTCATCGGCAAGCGCTCAGAGTTTCAGCATCAATACGGCTAAGAACGCTTGGGCCTGCCAGTCGGATTCATGTGCCAAGGCACGGGACGGGCGGCGCGGGGGCAACGTACTCGATTTTGTGGCCGCCATGGAGCGCTGCGGCGTACGGGATGCCGCCCTGAAGCTTCAGGAATGGTTCGGGGTGGCACCACCCGGTGCGATTGAACCCAAACCGGCAGGGGAGACCCCACCCAAAGAACGTGTCCAGGAGCCCGAGCCGCAAGAACCGAATAAACCACTTGCATTCGAGCTTGGCGGTATCGATCCATCGCACCCCTATCTAGCCACGCGCGGTGTATCGGTCGAAACCGCTCAATACTTCGGTGCGGGCTTCTTTCCCGGGAGGGGATCAATGGCTGGAAGGGTGGTTTTTCCAATCCATAACAAAGACGCCCAGCTTGTGGCATATGCCGGCCGGAGCATCGACGAAACAGAGCCGCGCTGGAAGTTCCCGCCCGGATTTCACAAAGGCCAGGAGCTATACAATCTCCACCGCGCAATTCAAGCACAAAACAAGTTGGTCGTGCTCGTGGAGGGCTTCTTTGGATGTATTCAGGTATGCCAGTCCTGGTATCCGACCGTGGCGCTTATGGGATCGTCGCTATCGGCAATGCAGGAGGCGCTGATATGCGCCCATTTTACCGGCGCGTATCTACTCTTTGACGGCGACCCGGCAGGCCGCCAGTGCACCAATGATTGCCTCCTCCGATTGGGCCCGAAAATCTGGGTTAAAGCCATCTTGCTGCCCGATGGCAAACAACCCGATCATTTCACCCCGACTGAGCTCGCCCAGATCATTGGGTGAGTGTTGAGATGACCGAAACGACAAGCCCCGCACGGCATACCCGGCGGGGCCTTTACTTAATAACAGTTATTAACTCGTATTGCTGGACGCTTTTTATCACGCGCCGTATACTACCAACGACGTCTTGTGGAGCGCCGCGCTGCCACAGTTCACATGAGCAAACCACAAGCCTATCGATTCCACTCAGTACGACAACTATTGAAGCCAATCACAAACACAAATCAGTAGTCGCAAGCCAATGACTCAACGAAAGCACCCTCAGGAATCTCTGCCAGTCCCCAGTTCGATGATTGAGCGGCGGATATTCCTTATCCGCGGCCAGAAGGTCATCATCGATTCCGACATCGCCGAACTCTATCAAGTACCGACAAAGCGCCTCAATGAAGCGGTGAAGCGCAACCTCAGTCGTTTTCCGGATGACTTCATGTTCCAACTCAGCGCCCAGGAGGCCGATTCTATGAGGTCGCAAATTGCGACCTCAAACGAAGCCCGTGGCGGGCGACGCTACTTGCCTTACGCCTTCACCGAACAGGGCATTGCGATGCTCTCATCGGTGCTTAACAGCGACCGAGCGATTCGTGTGAATATCGCCATCATGCGGGCGTTCGTAAGAATGCGGGAACTCCTTGCCAACCACAAAGATCTGGCGCGGCGCATTGAGACGTTGGAACACACGCAAAAGCGTCACTCAGTTTTACTTGCCTTGGTGGTGACGGATCTGCGCGATCTTGCGAAGAAGGACAAACGGATCGAGGGTCAGGATAAGCCAACAAGCGACAGGCCCGATATCGGTTTCCGAACGTCGGGAAAAGGAACATGAGGATGTTACAAACGAGTTCGGTTAATAAGTGTTATTAACCAGTCAGAAGTAGCACCCTCGCGTGGAGCAACCCTGCCGGGCACGCTCGGGCCCCAGAGACGACTAACCGCGCTCCGCTTGTTTCTGAATGAAATCCTGCAATTGCTGTTGTGGCGTCTTGTCCGATAAATCTTCCTTCAGCCTAGCGATTGCCTCACGCACCACCAGAGAACGGTTGGCCTGGGTATTGCCGGCATCGCGCAGCGCCTTTGCGGTCTCCTCGATCCACGCGGCCTCCGGGTTGTAAATACTAAATGTCAGGATTTTGAAGCTCTTGGATCGGCGTCGGTCGTCCTCAAGCCGGTTAGGGGAGGGGAGCCGCGACGTTTCTTTTGACCGGTTTATTAGCTTGCTCTTCTTATCCGCCATAGGATTGGAGAATCTCTTTGCTCAGAGCCTCGTACGCTTGGGCCCCGTTGCTTTTCGGATCAAACGTAAAAATGTCGGTGCGCTGGATCTGGGCTTGGTTAAGCGGCTCAGACTGGGGGATTGTGGTCTGAAAAACGCGATCTTGCCATCGGTCCAGGCCGGCCATGACAGCGGCGTTGGTGACGCTCTTTCGAGTATCCAGCCGGGTCAGCAGGATACGCCAAGAATCGAAAATTTGGCCCTTCAGGAGCGAGATAAGCTCCAAGATGTCTACTAGGCCATCCGCCGCCCGAGCTTCCATCTGGCAGGGGATTATGACCAAATCCGAGGCTCCTATGGCCGCTTCGGTGAGCGGGCCCAAGGAGGGTGGGCAGTCGAGGAGCACAAAGTCGTAGTTGCCGGCGGCCGGTTCCAGAGCCCGCTGGAGTGTTTCCTCGCGCTTGGGGCGCGTGTACATGTGATGTGTCACACGCTCCAGCCGGATATCGGAAGGAGCGATGTGGAGGAGGGGAATGTGTGTTTCCTTTGCAACCCGTTCGATGCCAGTTGATGTATCTGAAAAAAGATCCCGGAGTGTCAAATCGCCTTGGCCGATCTCCAATCCCAAGCCGATTGTCGAGTGCCCTTGCGGATCAAGATCAACCAAAAGCGTGCGTTTGCCAGCGCGAGCGAATGCCGACGCGAGCGCCATTGATGTAACGGTCTTGCCGGTTCCGCCTTTGTGGGTTGCGACAGCTATGGTCGTCATTGGGCAGGAGGAGTTAATAACTATTGTTAATTGACGTGATTGAATCCTATGTCGGCGACCGACAATCGTCAAGAAACGCTCCTGTATGGTTCCAACTGCGAGCGTCGCTATTGGCCAGTTCGATCACGAGTCCGGCGGACACGGTTTACCATTGCCATCAACTCTTCCTCGTCTCGCTTTGGGTGAATGCCTATATACCCTTCAGGTGCTGGGGCAGTGCTGGTCTTGACGTAACCGATGGGGAAACGTTTGCCCACCACCAGATAGAAAGTCAATCCGGGAAGGCCGAACGTGTGAAGCCGCGACCCGCCGAGTTGCCATGATTCTGGCAAATGCGCGATTGCGAGAATGTTGGTCTGAGACGAGACGCGAACACCGTAGGCCATATTTTCTGGGAACGCGGCGTCACCATTCAGGAACAGCCGTAGTGGTTCGAGATAGGGACCAAGATCAACCCGAATACGGTCGTTTCGCCTTCGCCACTCACATACACCAGCCCTCCAGAATACGCTCAAACCGAAATATATGAGCTGTGAAAGATCAATACCGGAAAGTCCTGCCGCAGGATATAGTCTCAACCCGTCTGACATCACGCGCGTCGGCGATGACTTCAGCAGTATTTCTCTCAACGGAAAGCTGTAGTCTCCTTGGAAGCCATTCTGTAGTACCCAGGTCTCACCCTGAGTCCTAAAGCGGGCCTCACAATTTTCACAAAGCAAGTGCCGTTGAAGTTGTCGAGATGACGTATACGCTTCATCGTCGGTCACAAAAATGGGATTCGGGTTACTTGATCCTGGCGCTCGAAGTTTCTTCATCGCCGCCGCGGGAATAAGATGACTGGAACACAGCAACCCGTCGGTACGGCATAGCGCACACTGCCGAAACGGTCGACCCATATCTTTATGGTGTACCGGGTTCATACGTGCCTGCTACATATCAGGTTCAGAAGCGTCCGCAGTTGCGAAGTCGTTCAATTGCCTCGCGTGGAGCAACCCTGCGGGCACGCTCGGGCTTTAGGCTGCGGACGAGCGGACCTTGTATTTGCGGGCGATAAAGCGGCGGATGGCCGCATCCACCTCCTCCCTGGGCCGCGTGAATCGTTCACGGCTCGTGCGTAGTACCGCCGCCACATGGTTATCGCGAGCGCCCTTCCGGAGCGGGGGATAGGCTTTCAATACATGTGGTCCCGATGGCCGCACCGTATTGTGCTCGTCGGTTATGAGGGTTCGAACATATAGCTTGTAGTTGGACATGTCCTGAAGGCTGGAGGCCGGCAGCACAGTTGCAAACTCGAACTTAAGACGCTCCGCGTCATGACCAGATACCCGGTAGGAAACGAGCGTCGCGCAGTTTGTGAATACGGCAAAGGCGGCGTCTTCAGAAAGCTGTTCGATGCCCTGCGTAACAATCACGAGTACGAGGGCGTACTTTCTGGCCTCTTGAAGGATCGAAGGAAAGTCACCGACAAAGTTCTGCGCTTCATCCACGTAGAGCACGTGGGGCTGGCGCTGGTGCTCTGGCTGGTTGGCCCGTGAAAGCGCCGCAAGCTTCTCCTTGGCAACAAATAGGGAGCCTAGGAGGTTGGCACTGTCCTCACCGATTGCGCCCTTGGAAAGATCCACCAGGATAATTTTGTGGTGATCCATGGCCCAGCGGAAGTCGAAGCTCGATTTTCTCTGGCCCAGTATCGAGAGGAGTAGGGGATTGGTGAGGAAGGCGCGGATCTTGTTCAAGACCGCCGAAATCGCCTCCTCCCGGAATCCGTCTTTCCACTGCTCGTAGTTCTGTTGGAAGAAGTCCAGAACAATCGGATTTGTGACGTTGGAAAGCACAGCGGCTCGATAGTCGGGATCGGACAGGAGTTTGGGAAGCGCAGCAAGAGAGACCGGCTGTGGTTGCTCGATGAGCGCGAAAAGCGAATTGCGAAGTATATCCTCAAGCCTCGGACCCCACGATTCCTGGTACAGTTTGTGGAAAATCTCAACCGCTTGGGAGACAGCAAGCGGCCGGGCGGCCGAATCAACCGATTCGAGTATATTGATCGCGAATGAGCGCTCCGGGTCGGCCGGATTGCAGTAGATGACGTCGTTCGTCCTCTCGCGAGGGATATGGTTTTCCATGATGTCCCGGACGAGATCCCCGTGGGGATCGATCACCGTCACGCCCAGGCCCGAGGAGATGTCCCAGGCGACGGCGTTTCGGATCAGAGTCGTCTTGCCGGAACCGGTGGTACCGAAGACCGCCATGTGCTTGCGGCGGTGCTCAGGCAAAACAGTGAACACGCTGCCGCGCTCAAATGTATCGTCCAGGATTCCAAGGGGGAGGGGCTCCATTTGGTATAGGTGAGTTAATAAGTGTTATTAACTCAAGAATACGGTACGCCAGCAATATCGCAAGTGTGGTCTATCCACACCTCCTCGGCGCGGAGACCGTAAAGGCACCGAACACAGTTCGGGCAAACAACGGATTTAAGGTTGGGGCACTGGCAGATCGTGCCGCTGACGGTAGGCCTCGCACATTTCAAAGAGTCGTCCGAAATACACCATGCAACTATCATCGGTACGTCGCTTCGCTTCGTACTCAATGAACTTGTTGCACTTCATCCAGCAACGCGATGCGGTAGCCCAAACAAATACCATAATGTGATCCCGTAACCGCTCATCGATATCACTGGATTCAAGCATGAACCCCGCTCTGTGAAAGCTGATGAGAGCGTGATGTATGCAATCGAGGTGTTTTCGTATTTCCTCTACGTCGAGACCTTCGGTATCGGGGGGAAGTTCTCGCAATATATACCTTCTGGCTTCTTGTGACGCCTCCGTGCGCAGCTCTTGGAGAACCGCGAGAACGGCTTCCGCTTGCCGTCCACGCCGTGCACCTTCAAATTCAAGATAGATGACAATGACAACACCCCATTCGCCAAGCATCGCAAGAACTTCAATCCATGGCCTGAACTCGGACCTCCACCAAAAACAGGTTGTTGAGATCACAACTACAGTCACCGCAGCCACAAGTACAAGCGCCGGCCAACGAAATCTCACGGTGCACCTCCAACCTACTTGGAAAAAAGAAAAGGCGTATCCAATTCAGGGTACGCCAAGAGACCACCTTCTGTGTTGTAATGCCGATCAGCGTTTTCGTGTTTGGCACTCTTTGTTTTTTCGCTGTCGGTAGAACTCGTCTTGCCAACGATTCAATAACGGAGAACAATCGAATGCACGGGCAGCATCAAGTATCACAGTCAGCAAGATCCAGAGTAAGAACCCGACGGACCCCAAGAACCCCAGAATCGCGAACCGTTGGATCATTATTCCAATGACAAACGCCGCCAAGGGAATAGCCAGAGACACTCTCCACCATCGCCACGAAATCATGGCCCACTCTTCCTTCCCGCTGGCCATGAAGAACAGGCGCAGCGCTGGACCGCCCAGATAGATTGTCTGGCCGCCACAGCGCTGCGCCTGAAAAGTGGTTAAGAGTTCAGCAAACACTATGCAGCGGAAAGAATTTCATGTCAATGTTTCTCGCAATCAACAAGCGTTGCGGCCCGTGGTGAGCCGATCCGATGACTGTCGCATAAGAACTGTTTTACGACAGGAATATAAAAGATCCTGGTAAAATAAGGCTATTCCGGATCGGTCTATTCGCAGTGGATGATTTAATCGCTTAGGCCCAAAATCCTTCTTAGCTCGTCGCCCTCGCGCCATGCGTCCCTTGTATCGTCTTTTTTTGTGGCATTCGACAGACCAACAAGAATGTCAGCGGCTCGTTTGACCTCATCCCGTGCGGGCACTTGGCGAAAGGCTCGGAAGACCAGATAAGAGCGAACCGCTCTAAGACCCGCCCGTAGTTCTGCTGCGCACTTGCGCAGTTCTCTTGAAGCCTCCGCTGTCAGTTCTTCCCGAACGACGCCAGGTCTGGAGTATATGTTCGCGTAGTAGATTGCTAGGTACGACGCCCTGCTAAGTGCTCTTGTCAGATCAGTGGCAGGATCTAGCCAAAAACGCTGCGCAAACTGAGTTGCCCCATAAACGACGAGGGCACCACTTATGGTGAGCGCTGAAGTGAGCAGTGAATCTCCGGATATTGGCATGCACTACTATTATCCAGTGTGCAGATTGTGGCGCCGCGCCTTTGCCATGGATATGGTCTGTTACCGAGCGACTTCGGTTATTCTGAATCCAAACCTTCAACCGAAAAACTTGGACACGCGGCCTGCTACCCGTCCAATCAAGGCCGCCCGTAAGAGCCGGGCGGCTTCAGCACACCTGGATTGAAAACGGCGTGCCAATGATTTCGGCTGGACTGCTCTTAAGATCCCGACTGATACGCGCTATCGGCGCGGCCGCGCCGGTCCCCTGCTCGCACGTCGAGGTTGCTCGGCTCGAATGTGTAAGCGTTGAATCGGGGGTCGCTCGAAGGGATTGCCTTCGGAAGCGGCAGGAACGGGTAGCTCGACCGTTAATGCCAAGAGACCTAAGTCCTTGGCGCTAATATTGAAAACTGTGGCACGAACGATGTAAAGGGTGGCCGATATAACTATCCCTGTCGAATGTGGAGCCTGGCACCCGCTCAAAGGCGAGATATTTTAAGCTGGAAATCCAAAGGTGCCAACGATCTTGAGCGCGATTATGTGAGCCCTGCAACCTGGCGGCTCATTTGCCGCCGGCATACATGGCGGCGACTTCGGCGGCGGAAAGAGCGCGATTGTAGACACGAAGATCATCAAGTATACCGTTAAACGCCGTGGTATTCGTGTTTGTATATTGGGCAACGCTTGTGGGCCAATTTAAATTCTGAGCGAGAGACGTTATTCCAGTGGTTGTATTTCCTAAAACACCATTAACATAGAATTGAATGGTCTGAGCTGAACTATTCCAAACCGCAGTAAACATAACCCATTGATTCTGATAACCGCTCGACAAAGCATAATACGCACTCCCAGAGCCGCCCCAACTATCCACTCGGAGGGCCAATACACCACCGCTTACCCTGAACGCTGTATAGGGACTATTTTGCGATTCCACTAAGCTGTACGTTCCCCCACTGGTTAATGAAACACTGGGATCTGCCCATACATTTATAGTAAAATCTGAAAGACTCCCCGTTATAGGCGAAGTTAAAACAGAATTTGTACCTGCAGAATTGGTTCCAGGGAACGACAAAGCTGTTCGTCCCACCTTGCCGGTCACCCAAGTTACTCCACTCATAATTGTTCCGCTCGCATTGCTCCCCGAATAATCATAGACGGTAGATCCTGACCCCTCATCAAACGTCCAGTAGCGAATCAGGGAGGAGTCTCCGTAGTCCAAAGGCTCAAGTCCCGGGGTTCCCTTCTCATAGACCGTGGAAAGGGTGCCTCCATCGCCCGATATGACATCATTTGAACCCCCCAGTTTGTATTTGGCCGATTCCATCGCCGCTGTGAGTTCATATTTCGAGCCGTCCGTGGTGTAGGTGTAGTAAAGGCGAGAGGAACTCGTATTTGTAGGGTCCGTAGGAATACTCCCCAACGGAGAGCCGGTCGAGGCGGCTGTGAAGTTGACCGGAATCCAGCCGGTGCCATCTACGTGTTTGACCGTTGACGTCGCAGCACAATGATAGCTCCAGCCGGACGGAAGCGTCGGGAGACCAAGTCCTTCGCAGTGGTCTCCGGCCGTTGAGGTGGCTGTCGGATCGGCAATTGAGACGTAGGTCGTCGAAGCTGCCCCCAACGAACTTGAGTTCAGATCCGCCTGGAAGAGACCAAGCGCCTTGTTTAAAGTGTCCAGGTCGGAGAGGCGAATAGTGTCACGGGACTGCTTGAAGAGCTCGGCCGGCTGAAGAATCATGATAACGACTACGGCCAAGGCTGCAACGATCGCAAGGACAACGAGCAATTCAATAAGCGTGAAACCGGTGCGGTGTCTTGCCAAATGCGAGATACCCACCCGATGGAACCCACACGGGGGAATTGAGGGCGCCATTTGGTCATTTTCTTCCTTCACGGACCGTCGACGGGCTTGAGGAGGCAAGCTGCTGAGCATCGCGCGTGTGCATGTGTAAAGTATAGAGAACGCGCACTGAATTGTTAACACGGCGAGCTAACTGAAACGAACGGCCCTAACTGTTGAGTAAAAGGGAATATCGCCCGTCCTGCGGCCCTTCTCTGGGACTTAGGAATATCTCTTGAAAGATCTGCTCGGGTTTCTGTAAAGGCAGGTTCTCAACTGATGTGAAGAGGAAGTACTTGCGCGCCGACTGAGGAAGGACTACGCGAGCGGCATCAGATAGGTTCGCCGCTCTTGCCTGAGTCAGTGTGGTTGTCACGACCCGAAACGATCGGATGCCATATTTCTTCGTTTGAAGACCTTGTTCCAGGTAGGCCCAGTACGCCCTTACTTTCTTTTGAAACCGGTCATGGCTAGTTGTCGAGCGGTCAGCTTCCAAGAAAAAGTGTTTGCGATTGGAGCCGGGGTCGCGGCGCGTGTCCTCGATCGTGAAAAAAGCATCCGGGCGAACCGGAAGCGCCACCCGGCTATTGCGTTCAACCACGGTTACGCTATCCCACAGCTCTCTCCCCTCTTTCCATTCGGCAAGTCTCAGAGGGCCAGGCGCGGTAGCGGTTTCAAGAATGGTGTGGAGATCCACGACCATAAGCTGGTGCTTAAGAAACAATTCCTTCAACTCATGGTGTCGCAAGCGCCAGTCCAGCGCTTCCTTTGGCGCTATCCCCCGCTCTACAAGTCGGGGTATCCCCTCCCGACCTATGACATAGATGTGCTTCTGTTGGGGCAGTTCAATGCGTGCCAAGTAGCGCTTCTCAATGAGCTTGTACAATCTGCCGTGCACCTTCTTGTAAGCGCGGTTGGTAAGCACTGACAAGTGATCCACCGTCGCCATCCGCAGGCGGTACACGTACTCGATCATCTGGATATCAGATTCAGTAAGCTGAAAACCAGCCTGAGTCGGCGCGGGTGCGATAAGTAGCTGGGGACGGACATATTCAGTTGTCTCAAATAGCGCTTGGGATTTCATCGCAACTCAATGACAGCTTAATAACTGTTATTAAGTATACGGTCGAGACTGAAGCCGTCAAGCAAGCTAGATCAGGTTATTCCCAATCGTCGGGATTCCCTGGCTTCTCAGGATTCGCAGGAATATCCGATGCACTGGCTGTCGCATGGGTCGCCCTAGCCCCAAATTGGCGCCGGGTCTGTGCGATGATAACGTCCGCGTAGCTTTCCGATTTCGAAGCGAGCGGACGCGTCGAAAACGGTATTTCGCCAAACGGCCCTTTGGCCCAGGCCTGAAACTTTGGCAGCTCCTTTAGGCTCCGGGCTAACTCAAGGCCCAGGTCCGTTGTGAATTCCGAGACATCGTCTGGAGAGATACGCATGAACAGACGCGTTCCGGCCGCTTTGACCGCTTTCTTCGTATCCTCGTCAAGTTGCTGAAGCCGCTGATGCGCCACAGTAAGGCAAAACTGGTAGCCTCGCATCTCATCGATGATCTCGTCGTATGCGGCGGTTTTGAAGTAGTAGAATTCATCCGCGTACAGGTAGAAGGGGCGTTTCGACTTGACCGCCGCCCGCTGGAACATGCCAATAATCGTCGAGCCGATGAAGCGCTTCTCAAATTCAAGCTTCTCCTCAAAGCCAAGGTTGACGAGCAGAATCTTTCGATCGTTGATGATCTTCAGGAAGTCGAGTCTGTTGTACGGTACGCCTAGGATCGGCCGCAGAACCGGAGAGCATGCGAAATCGGTCATCCGGTTATAAATGGGGTCGAGGGCATCCTTGGCGGCACCACCTTTCGTAAAGTAATCGGGCCATTCCTTCTCCCAAAAGTACTGCAAATCCGGCCGGTTCTTGTCGGCAAGACGCTTTGCGATCTGAATCGCTTTTCCGGGGCTAACAATCACGTCGTGAATGTCCATGAAGCTGCATTCACCCGCAATTAGCAAGGAGTCTACGATTTTGCGCAGGATCGATCCCATGCGAGGCCCCCAGCCAGGATCAAGTCCTTTCAGGATTCCAATCGCGCGTGCCGAAGCGCCAGGAATCTCCAGTGGAGAGTTCGTGCTCAAGATATTGATGGGGATCGGGTGCGCAAGATCGGTTGCATCGTACCAGATAACATCCTTCACTCTGTGCTTTGGGATGCGGTGAAGAATGTTTCGCACCGCGTTCATGTCGCCTTTCTTGTCAGGATGCGGGTCCAGGAAACACACGCCCTTGCCGGCCGCAATGTCGCGCAGTGCCATATTTACAAGCAGAGTGCTCTTTCCGGAGCCGGAAAGACCGATAATGTACACGGCATTGGGTCGAACTTCGTCGGGAATTGCGAACTCCTCGTCAGGTTCGCCCTTTTCATCGACGGTATCCCCCACTGGAGTGGTGATCGAGGCGTACTCACCGCGGGTTTCGATCAAATCAAGAGATTCCAGCCTGACACCAATGATTGAAAGTCGCAATCGCAGCGAATCAATGAATGGCCGGTAGAACTCCTCAGCTTTGCCAAACCGCAGGAAGTTTGCCGCCGACTCCCAGGGATATCGCTTTGCCCGGCAAGATTCGACAAACGAGTTCATATGCGCCTGCAATTCGTCGTGAATCGGAAAACCGTCTTCGTCACGTGTCATGTATCCCGATCTCTTGAAGTAGGCGTTTATATTGGCCGGGTCGGGATACCACTTCACGGAAAACGCGGCACGAATTCCGTAGGACAACCGGAGGTTGAAACGGTCGTCGTGCATCTCGGCTATATTCACGGTTGCGGTAAGGAGCCGATGCGTCTGGTTCCACTCCTCGCCGGGTGTCTTCAATTCACCATTGTTGAGGATGTGAATGTAGCCGGAAGGAACCGTCACGCGGCCCTTCTCGTACTTCACGATTCTCCGGAGGAGGTATACCCCAGCCGCAACAATCAGCAGAATGGGCAGCGCGAGATACAAGTAGTAAAGGATGGCGGCGGCAATAAAGACCACTAGAACAATGATCATCAACGTGCCGATGATTTCTTCCATACGGCGCGAAACGTAGCACCGATCACCCAGGCTGCGCCACCCCCAAATTTAGGGGTTGCATTGCTCTGCTAAAAGGCTAAAGGGACGGAAGCGGAGCTTATGAATCCGGCAAATCCGTTTCTAGGTAGTAAGACATCCACGCTGTTGTTTTCGGGAATACAATAACTGTGTAGTTCACTCGGCTTCCCCGTTTTGGGGACGCCGGGACCCGGCTTACCACGCGGGGAGGTTCAAATTTTGGAGAGCCAATGGCACCTGCAACTTTTGATTCTTTTCCGTGGGATGAGAACAGGTATTACTCGCCCAAGGAAGCTGGGGCATTTTTCGGGCGGGGTGATGATTGGGCGCGTGCGAGATTTCGTAGCGCTCCGTTTGTCATCCACGACCAGTCCGAAAGGCCGCGCCTTACGAAGCGAGGTCGTCCCAATGACTCGCTTCTCATATCAGGTCAGGCATTAAGCTGGTTCGCTCGGAAGAATCGCGGCGAACGTGCCGCGTAAAGAAGAGGCCCCGGTGAAAGAGCCGGGGCCTTTGTCACCTGTTCACGACCTCTAGCTTCGCCTTGGGCCACATTCGGGTAACATCCTTTTCGATCTGCTCCTGCATCTCCTTTATCCAGTGACGGTAATGCTTCTCGATGATGCGCGGGCTGTTTCCTGCAATCCTGGCGACCCGATCTACCGGCGTACCGCATGCCAGGAGATTCGTGATGAACGTGTGCCGGAATTTGTGGGCGCTGCCCTTGATCTGTACAGCTTCGAAAAGGTCGGCGAGATCCTGGCGCCAGTTGTTGATCGCGGTCGAAAGTTTACCGTTGCCGGTCCAGAAGAAATACTGGCTGTTGCCGATCCCATCGAGTGCATTCAGAACGAACGGCGGCAAAGGAAGCCATACAATCTCGTTTGTCTTTTGCGTTTGGATCATGAGCTTGCCATCCTGGATGTGGCGCTTCTCCAACTTCACGACATCAGAGATGCGAAGCCCAGAATATTGGAGTAGCAGCATGAGCGCAGTGAAGCTCGGCCGCTTTGTGGCAGCATAGATGTTCTTGAGCTGTTCCTCGTTGAATACCATGTCGGAGGAAACGCGGCGGACCTCCAGCCGTGGCGGCTTTAGGAACGCTGTCGGGTTATCTCCGATCCACTTGCACTGCTGGCAAAACCGGAAAAATGATTTGAGGCGCTCGACATACTTGCTCTGCGTGAGCGGCCCCCATGTCCAAGAGGCCCGGAATTGGCGCATTTCGGCCAGTCCTAGCTCCGATAAGCGCCGGAAGCCCTTCGCATCCATGTAGGCCCCCAGCAGGCCCAGGAGGATCTCAAATTTGCGAATGGAGGCCGTTGAGACGTTGCGGGCGGCAAGGTCGGCGATGAATTGACTCTGCGCTTCCTGAAAGGCTACTTCTTCTTTTTTGAACTTCAGAGTCCCTGCAACTTCGCGGTCGCGGACCCACTTCTGAGCAGCTTCCCAACTCGTAAGATTGAGTGCGGTCTTGGGCAGGCGCTCATCGTTGAGCTTCCCCTCGGCATAGATCGGACAGCGGCATCGACGCTCCGTTTCGGAGGTGTGGGGGCAGGATGCGCGATGTCGCCGAAACAGCCGAATCACGAGAGCAGCCTCCGCTGCTGGGAAAATGTTAGCCCCAAATTGGCCCCAGCAAAAGAGGGCTGCACCAGTAAGTCGTTTAAATAGTATCTGTTGGATCTGGCGGAAGCTAGTGGGAGTCGAACCTCTCAGTGGTATTGAGAATATGTAAGTTACTGATAGCTCAATACGGCAGATCCGCTAGAACCGACAGATAGGAACGACTCTGGTACATTCTGGTACAGTGCCACAGGGCCGCCTTATAATCGTTTGCGGGGAACCACCCGCTCACCCAAAGGCAAACTTTGCCGGGGCACCTGTTATAGTTCGCCACCCATGAACCTTCTTCACGTCTCACTCGTCGAATGGGTTGAAAGTCATCTTTAACGATTCGAAGGTGTACGGTTCAGCACTTATGCGGTCTTCATAATAGACCCCAAACTTGCCGGGCGAGCGTGTACGACATTACGATTGATGGACTAATAATTAGCTTGACATCAGTATCACGTTATAATAGAATTAAGTAGAGAGACTAAATATTAGTCTGAAGCCAGCGACCTGGGGCTTACAGCCGGGCACAACGAAAAGAGGGCTTCACGAATGGACTACACACAAACAGAAGTTGTTGAATTACTTGGGGATATTGATGCTAAAGACTTTCAAAATGCGGTTGCCAGAGGAATCTTCGGTGCAGTCCCTGCCCCCGATGCCGGGGGTCGGAGGCGTTACTCCCTACCTGAGATCATGCATTTTGCACGCTTGGCTGGATTGATGAAACTAGGGGTCACTCCCGCTCTCGTTCAGCGACTGGCGCAACCCATACGCTATGCATGCGCGCCGAAACGGCATGACTGGATCGTTGTTCGCCAGCATCGCGAGGTCGGGGTATTGCTCCACGACGACGATGACCCGCTTCAAAATGACGAACAATGTATCTGGATTGGCGACGGGGACTATCAGGCCGCGATTTGCGACGAGGCTAATCTCGTGCAGGCTTTTCGCGAAGCTGGAAATACTGCAATCGTGTTGCATGCAGCCGCAATAGAGGCGGCTGTTCTCCAGAGAGCGCGGGATATGGAGGCACGCTGTGCGAATCGAGCATGAGCAGTTGCGGCAGGCTCTATTGAAGCAAGAACAACGAGTCGCGGTATACAACCGCTCGGGAATTGTCACCGCACACATCTCTTCACAAGAGGCGTTGCCGTTAGTCGGCGCGTATTTCGGTATAGGCAATCGACAATTTGTTCGCCACCTGCGGCCCTACATGGAGGCCGCTACGAGTCCCGGTTGGCTTGGAGGCAGTCGTACCACGCATACCATTCGTGGTGCGGGTTTCGACGGCTACGCCCGAGGCAAGGGCCAGCTACTCGGAAGTCCCAAATCGCATCAAGAGCACAATCCGTTACCTAATTACCCCGACTGATCATAGACTGACATGACACAACGCAGCCCGCTTTTGAAAGCGGGCGCGGGTAGTGTCAGTTCATTCGCGAAGGTTTACACACCCGCCGAACTGGGCGCACTCTGGAAGCTTTCAGACGACTCGATTCGAAGACTCTTCCAGGATGAGCCGGGAGTGTTTAGATTGGGCAATCCCAACGCCCGCAAAAAACGAAGTTACCTCACGCTGAGAATCCCCGAAAGTGTTGCGGAACGAGTGTGGCAGGAGCACATGCGATGAGTGAACCAAGGCCGCGCGTCGGCGAGCCGTTCAATCCCTTTCGTGGCATATGCGGTTTCTATCCCCCGGACACCGTAGGCGCACAGCGGGCCAGGCGGCGTACCATCGGTGGCAAGCGGACCATTAGCACCAATCGCAAGAACACCGATCTTACGGACGGCCAGAAACGCCTGTATGAGCGGCTGGTCAGGTTCGCGGGCCGCGACGGGAGGTGCTTTCCGTCACAGGAGCGGCTCGCGGAGTGCCTCGGAAAATCGGAACGCCAAATCCGATACGACCTCGAAGCGCTGCAACGGTTCGGGCTCATCCGTTCGAGGAAACGGGATGGTAAGCGGTTCAACACGTATGAATTTCTCTGGCACGAGATATTTGACCGGCAGTCCATTGCCGCTCATGAGAACGAACAGAGCGACAGTGCTAATGATTTGACCGGCAGTCCATTGCCGCTCAAGGCAAACGGATCAAATCCGCGACCGGCAAGTTACGACAATTTGAGCGGCAAGATAGCGCACTTTGACCGGCAACACATTGCCGTAGAATCCAGTCAGGAAATATGTACAGAGAAATCATCATCATCGTCGTCGGCTGTAGTCGACGGTCAGAGACAGCGAGATGATGATGACGACCGTTCTATCTCTTCGATAAAAACTGAGTGGAGCGCTGAGGATCGCGAACGATTCGCCTCATGGATGAGGGCGCAGCTTCCATTTGGAACGATGGGAGCGAACTTCGGTCCGCTCCCGGACCTCGTTGAGTCCTGTCGAAAGGCAATGCCCGCTTGGAGTGTTGACGACGCGATACACGCTTTTGAGGTCAATATGGCCGCGAGTCCATCTCGTCCCCAAGGATATCGATGGTTTCCTGCGGTAGCCAGGGATTTATATACGAGGCTTGGAGGGATCGCGCCCGCGAAGCCGTCAGAAGAGGTTCAGCCGGAGCGACGGTTGTACGAATGCACCGACTGTCTCGATCAGGGCTCCGTCAGCGGTGGATATTGCCACTGTCGCGCTGGCACGCGCCTCGAAAACGAGCGCCGGGAGCGCCGAGAGCGCCGCGAGATCGAAATGCTCCGCGCCAAATCTGGCGAGCAAAGCGAAAGGTGGGTTCCCCATTATGGGAGGCTTCGCGATAGTTCAGAATTTTGTTCGCTCGAAACGCGATTCGTCATTAGCGAAATTGATGAGCGAGAAGAGATCTTACGACGATTGGACGCAGGCGAGTCAGTTTCTGAGATCATCGCGGCGATCGGACCCGACGGGACTCAAGACAAGGTACCCGCGTTATGAGCCGAGCGTCCTCGTCTGTCGAGTCGAATTTCGCGGATTTTTCTTATTCGGCTTTCGGGCCGTTGATCGGTCGATCAGGTGATTTAGACCGATATCCGTCCGCTGAGAGTTTTCTCCAACGAGCGACGGGGTATGGGCATCTCGTTGACAGTAAACGGCTTGCCCGCGATCTGGGCGAAGGCATTCAGAAAAAGTCGCAGATTGGCTATATTTTTTGAAAAATCGCCAATAGTACACATAACTTCTTTAGACTCAATCGTTTTGGCGCGGGATGCCGCCGTCTTGACTGACGAGCCGAAACGATTGAGTCTTCATCGAACCGAATCGACGCACGAGGCGGGTGCGCCTCCTTTGGATGGGATTCGCGCGTCATTTCTGGTTCACTCGATCGCCCTTTAACGGGGTTTTTCGAGCCCGCTTCACCGAAATGGACCCATGGTTCTTTCGAGTCTGAAGCCCTTTCAGAACTGCGCTGGCCCTCAAGGCCGCGCCTCACAAGGAACACCAAAATGGCGGCACTAACATTGAGTGACAATCGCGCTTTGCGCGAGCAGAGATACGCGGCGATCCGAGCCGCTCAAATGATCGCGGGGAAACCTCACCCTACTTCTGAGGAGCGCGCCCACTTCGATCAACTGATGCGAGAGGCCGATGCGTTCAAGGCTGAATATGAATTATTGGAATCTCGCGATATGTACGATCTTCGAAACGGCGGTTTTGACACGTTTCAGCGGGCGGGGAGTATTCCAAGGGAAGATCCAGATCACCGCGCGGCTTTTCGATCGTACCTCCGACTCGGAACTAGCGAGATGCCTTCCGAGCAGCGAGCGTTGTTACAGCGCGAATACCGCGACATGGGTACCGGTGGGCAGGGTGCTTATCCTGGAGCGACGAGCGGGTTCTTCGTACCCGCTGGTTTTCAGCACCGGATCGAAGAAGCCATGAAATATGTAGGTCCCATGCTGAACGGTGGGGAGGGAATGCCGCAAATTATCGACACGGACACCGGCGCTCCTCTGCCCTTTCCAGCGGCGGACGATACGGCTCAAGTCGGCGAGCAGGTCGGCGAGAATCAGCCGGTCAGTTCTCAAGACGTGAATATCACGCAGGTGATGCTTGGCAGCTTCAAATACTCCTCTAAGTTGGTGAAGGCGAGTCTGGAATTAATGTTGGACTCAGCTTTCGACATAGAGACGTGGCTAATCGGGGAGTTCTCCCGACGCCTCGCGCGCATTCTAAACGCGAAACTCACGAACGGAGTCGGAACGACAGAACCATACGGAATCGTAACGGCAACGGTTGCTGGCGGCAATATCGTGCAGGCCGTGGGCTCGTCCACCAACACGGGCGGCAACGAGGGGCCGAACACGATCGGGTCTGACGATCTGACGAATCTGGAGCACGCAGTTGACCCGTTTTATCGAAGTGCCGGAGCTCGCTACATGTTGCATGATTCGACCCTGAAAGCGATCAAGAAGGTAAAGGACAAGATGGGGAAGCCGCTATGGCAAGAGTCAACGCGCGATGGCAGCCCGGCGACCATTAACGGTTTTCGCTACGTGATTAACAATGACCTAGATACGCTCCAGACGAATCCGAGTTCTCCCGTGTCCGTGCGTCGGACGGTGATCTTCGGCGATCTCTCGAAATACGTTGTGAGACGTGTTCGGCAAATGAGCTTACTCCGGTTAAACGAGAGGTTTGCGGATCAAGGACAGGTAGGATTTTTGTCATTTGCCCGTTTCGACGGAGCATCGACTGATATTGGACACCGGGCGCTAGCTGTGTTGGAGAACAGCTACTAGAACGTCTTCAGCGACCCTACGGCTTTCCGTAGGTGTTCGAAAGCGCAAAGGGACCTTCCCCTCTGAATGGGGCCCTTTTGCGTCACCGGGCCGGGCGCTTCGCAGCCGCCTGGCCCGGCTTTTTTTCTAACGCGGCATATCCACAACGATAGACCTAAGGGCCATCGATAATTCGGCTTGTTCACGGCGGGCATGGGAACGGGCGCGTTCATCGGACCTGGCTGGCCTATTGGGCCGTTCGTTTCCGGGGAGCCCGTCGACTTGTGGTCTTCTTTACGGGGCCTTTGTATCCCCGGCCCGGACCCGCGTGTGGCGTCTGCCGGGATCCCAGGATGGACTTATAGGCCGAAATGATTTCGTCTTCCGAGTGAGCCTTTCCACACGATAAGACCCTCGTGACTTGAGCAGTGGCCATGGTGCCTTCATCATAACGGCCTAGTGGTTTTACGGTCAAGCACAAAAGAGCAACCCCCCTGGAAGATTCTGTGGAAGTGGAGACGCAAGCGTCCGCTACGCCGGTAGGATGGTCACTCTTCTAGTTAAGACAAGCGAAACGCAACGAACGACCCTTTTCCGGGATTCGCATCAAGGATCAGGGGTCGGTGCTTTTACTCTGAAGGCTACGTCTCTCTTGATGCTTCAACCGCCTGAGCAAATTGAGGGATCATGACGTCAGTTGGTCCGAGATTGCGGATCTCCTCGCGGTATCGCTGGGCCTCAGGCGAATTCGCCAGTTGGTCCAAAAGCGCAGCGTGGTGCTCTTTACGCGTATTCCCTGCGGTTTGCAGAATCATCTCAAGCGTCGAGATTCTGAGTTCCAGATTGTGAATCTTAAGCAGCAAGAACTTCACGGCGGTCATGAGTTCATCTGAGTCTATCCGGGGCGACATGGCGTATTCAGTATGCCAGGGAGAAGTCCGGGTGTACAGGGTGAACGAGTTGGCCGTTTGGCGGGAGTACAGTGCTTACCACTACCGCACGACCGAGATGGAAGCGTCTGGGGTCAACGAAGCACCTGAAGAGAACCTATGGCTGAATGGAACCAAGAACAATTCAATGCAAGCGCGTTCAACGAAGAAAGTCTCACAGTCAGGACCGCTGGAGGATGTTCGACGTCCTTACGGGCGGGACGCATCCGCTCGATATGCGCGCCCGCATTCATTGGCAGCGCGGATTGGAACGCGAAGCAGTTCAGCGAATCCATGTACAACGAGTTCGGCACAAGCCAAGTAACGGGCGCGTGTTCGACCATGGGGTATGCGACGACAAACCTAAAAAGAAATACGCGACGTCGTGGCGTCACAGCGGCAACTGTGGGTATGGCTCTGGCAGCAATTAGCCGAAACTCACGAGCGATCCGTACCGGGTTTATCGCGACCGCTGGACACGCATGCGCCAGTGTTGCATTCATTGCTCGGGCACGAGGCGCAAAGCCCGCCACGAGTGGTACGACCGCAATAAATATGCGACTTCAGCGCACCCGCTCGGTCCGTGGATCATCGGTCGCAAGTACTCTGTGCAACATATACGCTGGCGCTCGGCGCTCCACCTATGCACACGCACAAGGCACTGGCTTGACGACGGCTAGGTTCGAGCGATGTCGAACGACGAGTCCCAGTGCAGCGTGTGCCGCAAGAGTCAGCCTGCGGGCCGCTAACACCGTCCGTACAATAGTGCTTCGCGCCACGGGTGCTACACTTTCTGCGATCAACTTGACGAGATCTCGGGAAACGAGCCTCACGACTATCGGAAGTGCGATTGCGCAACTTAGGGCAAGTGGGATTTTTGGAGAGCGAATCAGCACGATGGGTTCCGGGACCGTGATGATTCATCCGGTCCGAGGGCGGCAGGTTTCGCGGCTAGTTGCGACGGGTGGCACAGGTGAATCCAACATTCGCGCAACCGCGTTGCGGTCGGTTGCCATATCGGCCAACGGTTCAACAATTATCACCGCGACATTCTCCCGCGTGCGCAAAGCGATTATTTCTGCGGTCGGCGCGATGAAGGCAACTGCCCGATTTAGCGCACTGCGATCACTGCGTTTAACAGCCGTCGGGCGAGCCACAGCGAATTGCGTCGTGCATGGGTTCGGATTACCCCTGCTGCGGGGACTCGGTATCCGCACATCAAAATGGCACAAGCGGACGTATTCGAAATAAAGTCGAAGCCGCAAAATTGGTTTTACCTCGGCCCGTTACAGCCGAAGCGCTTCAGCATGTCAAGAGACATGGGTTGACTTTCTTCTGAAACGGCTTCAGCATAGAAGTAAAAGAAATGCCTAAGAAGACTGCCGTCTCGCAGTACCTCGCCAAAATCGGGAAGAAGGGCGGGAAAGCGAGTGGACAAGCCCGCATGGAAAAGCTGACTCCCGAGAAGCGGTCCGAGGTCGCTCGGATCGCTGCACAGGCACGATGGAAGAAGGCAAAGAAGAAGCTGAAGTCGGCGGAGGAAGAATGAAGTCGAGCAATGCGAACAAGAAGGCTGTAAGTAGTGTGGTGTCCAAAACGAAACGATCAATTCCAACGCCAAACGAGCTTTCAGCGGACTCAACTCGATTCATCGAGGACCTGCAGAAGGAGACCGATAGGGGCGTCGCACTTGTGGGTGCCGCTTTCCTGGATGATGCAGTGCGGGCCTTGATCCGCGCAGCGTTGATCCGGATATCCGACACCGCTGACCGGTTATTCGTTTACCCACGACCACTGCATTCGTTCGACGCAAGAATAGATCTTGCATACTGCATGGGCCTTATTGGAAAAGTCATGTATAAAGATCTGGGAGTGGTACGTGAAATCCGGAACAGGTTTGCACACCAGCACTCGCCCGCGAGTTTTGACGATCCCGAAACATCTGTCCTGTGCGACAAGTTTCAGAGCGCTGGCATAAGCGAATGCAGTTCGTGGCTTCGGCTCAATGCGCGAGGTCGATTCACACTAGCTGTTGTCCAACTAACGTCACATATTCTCATTAGGGGGCTTGAGACCAAACACGCTGAGGTCGGGAAGGATTTCATTCTCGGTGCAATTGCGCGAGCAACCGCAGTCAAGGTCGAAAAGAAGTAACCATGTCCGTCTACCGCCCCACATACCGCGATCAAAAAACCGGCGAGATCCGCCAGTCGCCACACTGGTGGATTGATTTCACGATTGGCGACAAGCGCGTTCGTGGATCGACCGAGACCACGAAGATCAAGGTGTGAACGCAATATGTTGAAGCTCTATCGCCGTCATAGTGTCGATTGCCCGCACCGTGAGAAAGGCCAATACTACACCCACGCCTGTCGGTGCCCCATTTGGTGCGATGGCGAAATCGAAGGTAAGCGATTTCGCCGATCGGTGGGACTTCGCGACTGGAAACGGGCTGAAAAGCGCGTCGACAAATGGGAGGACTCTCCCTCAGAAGTGATGAAGACCGAGCCGACGCTCATTGATGCGGTCCAGTCGTACCTGGGCGACTGCCGCGCGCGACGGCTAAAAGCATCGACGGTCCGAAGCTATGACAAGACGCTTGAACACTTATCCGTATTTGCTAGCGGACGCGGCGTCAAGTATGTGGATCAGGTTGACCTCGGGTTGCTCACCGACTTCCGCGCAAGCCGGAAGGCACCACGAAAAGATGGGACCCTCGTCGAGATAGCTCCGTCGACCAGCGGCAAAGAGCTTGAGACTCTTCGAGCATTCTGCGCGTTCTCTGTGAAGCGAGAGTGGATCGCGAAGAACTTCGCCAAGGACCTGGAGCCGCCGCGTGAAGATGGCCCACCGACGTTGCCATTCTCACAGGGCGACGTACAAGCCATTCTAAAGGCCTGCGACAATCTCCCTGACGATAACCCTTTCGCACTCGAACAAACGCGCCTGAGGGCTCGTGCGTTCGTTCTGGCGATGCTCTATTCGGGACTGCGGATCAGCGACGTGGTTAAGCTCGAACGTAAGACGGTCGATCTCTCGACTGGCCGTCTGCTGCTTCGGGTGATGAAAACAGGAAGCCCACTTTACGTGCGACTGGGACAGCCCGCAGTCGATGCCTTACAGGCGTTGCCGATCGATGGAAGCGGGTATTTCTTCTGGAACGGAACATCGAAGTTGTCGACCGCAATCGGAAACGCACGGAGGACGGTTTCTCGTGTCCTCAAGGTTGCCAACGTCAAAGGCCATCCGCACCGCTTCCGCGATACATTTTCTGTTCGCCTGCTGGAACAGGGAGAGGATCTTAGGACCGTTCAACTTTTGCTTGGGCACACGAGCATCAGAACCACGGAGAAGCACTATGCGCCGTTCGTCCAATCCTTTCAGCGCATCCTCGACGCGGCTACTGCGAAGCTTGATTTTTCTGGTACAAAATCTGGTACAGTTCGAAAACCGGTCGGCAAGTTATTGAAACTAAAGCAACAAGCTGGCGGAAGCTAGTGGGAGTCGAACCCACCGCGACACAAAGTGCCGCACGCTGGTTTTGAAGACCAGGCCCAGCACCGGCCAAGACTAGCTTCCAACGCGATTCTAACATCCGACTGCTAGCAGGTAGACCGATAGTTCCGTTACCTCGGTAAGAGCGCCCAGCGTGTCGCCCGTCACCCCGCCAATGCGTCGCCGGCAAATGACGCACCAAATCACCGACACCGCGGCGACCAGGACGCAGGCCAAAACTCCGCGCCACTGCGCGAAACCCGCAGCGAGCGCAATCGCAAACACCGTCGCAACCATCCATTCTGTGTGCCCGATCAGGTCCGGAACTCCTCTTTCATCGCGCCGCGCGTAGGGCAGCATCGCACTCGCGACTACGGACGACCAACGGCCCAGCGCGGGCGCAATTACGAGATACACCACCGCGTTGTGACGGTCGATCAGGGCGCTCACAGTGGTAATCTTCAGCGCGACGGCCAGCGCGACGGCAACGACGCCATAAGCACCGACCGCATGGTCGCGCATGATTCGCAGCACGTCTTCGCGGGTGCGGCCGCCTCCAAAACCGTCCGCCGTGTCGGCCAATCCGTCAAAGTGGAGCGCCCCCGTAAGCACTGCCTCGACCACGACAATCAACGTCGCGCTCACCAATGCCGGGAGCCGCAGCGCGCAAAGCCACGACGTTCCGGCGTAAACCAGGCCAATGAGCGCGCCGATCAAAGGGAACCAACGCATCGATCGTGCTACGTCTTCGATCGAATATGACCACCGCACCGGCACCGGAATGCGCGTGAGCAGCGTCAGGCCGGCGCAAAACTGACGCATCATGTCTCGGAAACGCCCGCCGATTCGAAGGTGGCCATCTTCGTGAAAGCCTCAACCGCCGCCCGAAGGATCGGAATCGCGAGCGCCGCGCCGGTTCCTTCTCCCAACCGCATTCCGAGATCAAGCAGCGGACGCTGGCCGATGATTTCGAGCAGCGGCACATGACCCGGCTCGGTGGAACGGTGCGCGGCGAACAGGTAGTCGCTCACGTGAGGCTGAATGCGCGTCGCGACCGCCGCGGCCGCGGTTGAGATGAAGCCATCAACGACAACTGCCTGTTTATTGGCCGCGGCTCCTAGACAAACGCCGCACATTCCCGCAATCTCAAAACCGCCGAGCCGCGCCAGCATATCGATCGGGTCGCTGACAAGCGTACCGTGCAGGGCCAGCCCGCGCTCGACGGCCGATATCTTGCGCCTCATACAATCGTCGCCGGCCCCGGTGCCTTGTCCCGTCACCGAAGCCGCTGGAAGGCCCGTCAGCACCGCAGTCAGGGCGCTTGCGGATGTAGTGTTTCCAATGCCCATTTCGCCAATTCCAAGCACAGGATAATCCTTCCCCACCATCTCGACACCCAACAGAACCGCATCGATTGCCTGCTCGCGCGTCATCGCCGGTTCCTGGCAGAAGTTGCGCGTGCCTCGAGCAACGGCGCGGCAGATGAGACCGTCGGTCACCGGAAGCTCGAACGCGACACCTGCGTCCACGATCTGCAAATCGGAGCCTGCAACGCGGGCAAGCGCATTAATGGCCGCGCCGCCGCGGAGGAAGTTCGCCACCATCTGGGCGGTGACGGCCTGCGGGTAGGGGTTCACTCCTTCCGCGCAAACCCCATGGTCACCCGCGAACAGCACAATTTTCGAAGGGCTGGCCATCGGAGCCAGGGTTCCCTGGATGGACGCCAGGCGATTCGCAATCTCCTCGAGACGGCCGAGGCTTCCGGGCGGCTTGGTGAGCTGAAGCTGGCGCGCCCGCGCACGATCGACCCACGCAGGGTCCACCGGCTCGATGGATTCGATTAAGCTATTCAGACGCGATTCAGGTGTCATGTCATTCCCACCAGGCTGTGAATCAGCCGCATGTCGAGCGACCGGCGCACATGGTTCGCCCACCGATCGATCCTCGCCTCTCGCTCGGCGGAAACGCAGGCCCACTCCGTAACGGGCGGAAGACCGCAGGCCCGGCGTGCTTCGGCGAGAAACGAGTGGCGAAACGCGTCGTCCTGAAACAGGCCGTGAACATATGACCCGAAAGCTCGTTCGGTTGCCGCAATCGCACCGTCCCGACGACTCGTGTCGTCTCCCTCTCGCCGGATCCTGGCAAACTCGCGGGCGCCCTCTCGGTAGACGGTCTCGCCGAGATGAATTTCATAACCGTGGAACTCGCCCAAGCCGGCGCTCCCACGAACCATTCGTGTCGTTTTCTCCGCTTCGAGAACGGTGTCAATCGGCAGGATCCCCAAACCCCTCGCGCAGGAAGGCGCGCCGTTGCTCTCAGCTCCACCCGGATCGTCAATCGAATATCCCAGCATCTGCATGCCGCCGCAAATGCCGGCAATTCCTGCGCCGCCATGAAAGTCAAGAATCCCGCGTTCGAAACCTCGCTTACGCAGCCAGGCGAGATCGTTCAGCGTCTGCTTGGAACCGGGAAGGATCAGAAGATCGAGAGACGCCAGGTCTTCGGGACGATCGATGAAACCAAGTGCAACGGACGGCTCCGCGCGCAAGGCGTCGAAATCGGTGAAATTCGCGAGATGCGGAAATGCCAGGACACCGATACGAAGCATGCCTTGCGCGGGCAGGGACGTGAACCCGCGCCGATCCTCCAGCGCAACGCTATCTTCTTCGTCCAGGCCCGTCTCCGCAAGATAATGCACCACGCCCGCACACGGCAGTCCGATTCTTTTGGAGATCATTTCAAGCCCCGGCTCAAGCAGCTTCACGTCTCCTCGAAACTTATTCACCACAAAAGCATGGATGAGCTCCCGTTCGCACGAATCCAGCAGTTCGAGCGTGCCCAGCAGGGCCGCAAACACTCCGCCTCGATCGATGTCGCCCACCAGCAGACAATTCGCACGAGCCGCCTGCGCCATTCGCATGTTGACGATGTCGTGGACCTTAAGGTTGATCTCGGCAGGCGATCCCGCCCCTTCAATCACGATGATGTCGTGCTCCTGGGCAAGCGCATGATAGCTCTGAACCACGATAGGAAACAGCTCTTCGACGCGGCCCTGGTGGTAATCGGCGGCGGTCGACTGTCCCCACACACGTCCCAGAACGACCACCTGCGACGACGTGTCCGACGACGGTTTGAGCAATATGGGGTTCATTTCTGCACGAGCCGGCACGCGACACGCCTCCGCCTGCAGTGCCTGAGCTCGGCCGATCTCGCGCCCATCCGGTGTTGCGGCCGAATTCAACGACATGTTTTGGGCCTTGAAAGGCGCGACTCGATAGCCTTCATCGGCGAAGATCCTGCCCAGCGCGGCCGTCAACAGCGACTTGCCGACGTGCGACGCCGTTCCAAGAACCATGAGGGCACGAGCACTCATGGCGAGGACGGTGTCGCGTCTTGCTGCGCTGCTGCCTGAACGCCCCAGCGGTCGAAATGAACCAACCGCGCGAGACTCTCACGCTGTTCCCAGCCCTTTACTTCGAGATCGGGACGCGATGGAAATTCGGAGACGTATCCGACACACAAGTAGGCAACCACGGTGACAGCAGGCGGAATACCAAGCAAAGCCTTGAGGGCGTCAAAATCGAGAATGCTGACCCAGCCGACCCCAACTGACTCGGCCCGTGCCGCCAGCCAAAAATTCTGCACGGCACAGACCGTGGAATAAAGATCGGTGGACGGATCCGTTTGCCGTCCGAGCCCCGCTCCCCGAGCGCGGTTTCGATCGCACGTGATACAGAGATTCACGGGCGCGTCGACAATACCAGCCAGCTTCAAGTTGTCATAAAGCGCGCGCCTCTCGCCGTCGTATGTCTCCGAGGCACGCCCGTTCGCTCCCTGGAAACACTGCTGCACGGCCGCTCGCACAGCCCGATCGCGAATTACAATGAAGTCCCACGGCTGCATGAATCCGACGGATGGCCCGTGGTGCGCCGCATCAAGCAGCCGGCCGAGGACCTCATCCGGTACGGGATCGGGAAGGAAGTGCGCGCGAATATCGCGACGCTCGTAGATGGCGCGATACACACCCCGCCGCTCTTCCTCTGAAAACCTCATTGCGCCGTTCCTTTGAGCTCGGCCGGCGCCAATTCCGTCGGAACAGAAGCGCCGGCCACGTGGGCAAGAATTTTATGGAGTTGCCGGACGCCTTCGGTTAAAGAGGCCGGTCCCGGCTGCAAAATGTATGTGGACTTGATCTCGTAGATGTGACCATTACTAACCGCCGAGACGGTATCCCAGCCCGGCCGCGAACGGATGAAATCCTTGTTTACCTTGCGCCCGCACCATGACGCGATCACCACTTCAGGATCCCGTGCCGGCACGGCGGTGGGATCGAGCGTGCGCTCCCTGGCTGACCGGCCCGCGCGCAATTCCGGGAACACCGGATCGCCACCCGCGATCTCGATCAGCTCGTCGACCCAGCGAATGCCGCTGATGAGCGGATCATGCCATTCTTCAAAGAACACGCGGGGGCGGCTCGGAAACTTCGCCGCCGAGTCGGCAATATCGCGAAGACCCTTTTGTAGCTCGCCGACCAGCGCCGCCCCGCGTCCCGGAACACCCACGATCCGCGCCAGCGTGAGAATCATTTCCAGAATCTCAGTCACACTTCGCTGGTTGAACGCGAAAACGGTCAACCCGCGCGACATGAGCTCACTCACGATCGCAGCCTGCAGGTCCGAGAACGCCAGCACCAGGTCCGGCTCCAGTTCCATGATCTTGTCGAACTTGGCGTTGATGTAAGCCGAGACCTTAGGCTTCAGCCGCGCTTCCCTCGGCCGCGCCGTGTAGCCGGAAACTCCGACAATCCGCGCCTCCTGGCCGAGCAGGTAAAGCGTCTCGGTGGTTTCTTCGGTGAGGCAGACGATGCGCCGGGGATATTCACTCATAAGCCGTACCTATAACGCCGCATAGCGCTGCTCCCGCCGCATGAGCCACAGGAAGAACGGGCCGCCAAGGATGCCGGTGACCGCTCCGACGGGCAGTTCCCCTTGTCCCAATACCGTGCGTGCGACGGCGTCGGCGAGCATCAGAAAAGCCGCGCCCAACAAAAGCGACGATGGCATGACGATCCGCACATCCTGACCGAACAAAATGCGTGCCATATGCGGGACAATCAGGCCCACAAACGCAATGCTACCGCCGACCGCAACAGTGACCCCGATCAGCAGCGACGAAATGGTGTAGATCGTCAACTCACAACGCCGGACGTTCACGCCGAGGCTCGTCGCAGTGTCTTCGTCCATGGCAAGCAAGTGCAGATCGCGACTGTGCGCGAGCAACAGGAACCATCCAGGAATCAGGAACACCAGCATGCGAACGATCATGTCAAAGCCGACGGCATCCAGGCTCCCGATGATCCATCGCAGAATCTGCACCGCGCGTGCCTGGTCCGCCACATATTGGATCGTTAGCACTCCGGCGTTCGCGATCAGATTTGTTACCACGCCCGCGAGCAGGAGAGCGCCCGGCAGCACCACCGAGCCGGTTCGCGCGATGTGGTAGACGACAACGATAGCACAGGCAGACCCGCAGAACGCCAGCAAAAACACCACCGGCACGCCGGAGATGCGGACGCCCCAACCTAGAGCGATCGCTATGCTTGCTCCCAACGCGCCGCCCCCTGAAACTCCCAGCGTGAACGGATCGGCGAGCGGATTCCGGAACAACGCCTGCAAGGCAGCGCCGACCACCGCCAACGTTGCGCCGATAATTCCAGCCATGATCACTCGCGGCAGCCGCAGTTCAAAAAAGACGGCGCGCGCCACTTCATCATGCCGCAGGGTCTCGAAGTCGAGCCGCTGATATCCGACCCAGAGTGAAATCACAATCGAAACCGCCAAAACGCCGAGAAGAATGAGAAGCGAGCGGATCAGGCGTGTCTCCGGAGCCTTCACGATGCCTCCGACCAGACGAACGTTCTACCGTCAGTGTGACGTACCCGCACGTTCTGATCCTCATAGATCTCGGCCAGCACCGATTCCTGCAGCGTTTCGGATGGCGAACCCGACGCGGCAATTACTCCGCGGTGCATGGCGAATACAATGGAGAACTCCGGCTGGATCAATGACAGGTCGTGCGTCACCATCAGAATCGTCAACCCGCGGCTTTCGCGGAGATTGGCCAGCGTCCGTACAAGTGCGGCCCGATGCTTCAAATCGAGCGAGGCCGCGGGCTCATCGAGCAGCAGGCACGACGGCTCCTGGGCGAGGGCGCGCGCGACGGAGACCAACTGCCGCTCGCCGCCCGACAGTTCCGTAATGCGGCGCTCCGCGAGGTATGCGATGCCGGTCGCTTCAAGAGCCTCACGAGCCTTTTCCACGTCGCGGCGGCTCTCAAAGGCGAAACGAGGCAGATGCGGCATTCGTCCGGTGAGCACCACCTCGAGGGCTGTGAACGGAAAGGCCCGCGCCGTCGACTGGGGAACATAAGCCAACAATTGCGTCCGCGCGCCGCTCGTCAGCGAAGAGAGCGGCTCTCCGTTCAGCCGAACTTCACCTTGCGATGGCGCCAGCAGGCCCGCCATTAGACGAATCAAGGTCGATTTCCCGCACCCGTTCGGCCCAATCAAGGCTCCCATCCCGCCGTGGTTCAGAAACAACGACGCGCCGCGAATCACGGGCGCCGCCGACATATAGGAGAAATGCACAGCTCGAGCTTCGAGCCGGGGCACGCTCATCTGCCCGCCTCAGGATGCAGAATGTGTGCAAATAACTCAGCGGTCTTGTCCACGAGCTGGGAGGCGTGGGGGAGAAAATCGTCGCGCACCGGATAGACCCGCCCATCCCGCACCGCCCGGAGTTCGTGAAGATCGCGCCAAACCGCCTGAGGATCTTCGCCCATGCGGTCTTTCGAACCGTGAACGAAATCGACCACCAGGTCCGGATCCAAGGCTACGATTGCCTCCTTGCTGATCCTCTCGTAGCCTTGATTTGAGGGCTCGCCCACGCACTCACCGCCTGCGATCACAAGCAAATCGGCGAGGAAGCTGCCCTTGGTCGCGACGATGAGGTCGCGTAAGGTGCCAGGAGTTCGATCGACCACCAGGAGGACGCGCCGGCGTGGAAGTTTACTCGTCCGATTGCGTACGGCGTCGAGCTTGGCGCGCATATCCTTCTCCAACTCTGCCGCCTGCGTTTCATGGCCGGTTACACGCCCAATCATCGCAATTGCTTTAAAAACGTCGTCCAGGCGTTGACTCGGCACGGCCAGCGTATGTAAACCCAACTTCTGGAGCTGCGATTCCATGAATGGGGCCTGCGGCTCAGTCAGGATTACGATGTCCGGGCGAAGCGCAACAACGGCTTCGAGGTTATTGCTCTCCCAACCGCCAATGCGCGGTAGTTTTTTCGCTTCGGGCGGATACGTGCAAAACTCCGTAACACCAACCACGCGATTAAAGGCGCCAACGCCATACAGGATTTCGGTCACATTGGGCGACGCGGAGACGATTCGCTGCGGCGGCGGAGCGGCATTCGCGGCAACAAAGGCCACAAGCGCGGCGGCAAGGCGAAGGCTAAAACTCAAATTGAACCCCTCCGATTCCTGTCCGTCCCGGCGTCACGAATCCCTGTTCAAAGTAGCGCTGCCCCGTAATGTTCTCAGCGCGCGCAAAGAACCGTACTGCCCGAGACTCCGCGAGCGGCAGCCGGTAGCTCGCCCCTACATTGAGACGCTGCGGACCGTCAAATTGATAAACGCGAGTCGAGAACCCGAAGATCGGCGCGAGGTACGTACCCGAAACCAGTGTATCGAGCGTCAGCAGCACACGACGGCCAACTTGCTGCGTAGCAAACAGAGAAAACTGATTTCGCGGAACGGCGAACATCCGGAACACCCCGTCGACGGCCGTGCGTTCGGCAGCATTGACATACGTGTATGCGGCCGAAATCTGCATCGATCGCGTCGGCGATATGGTGCCGCTCACCTCCACACCCCGCGAAAGGCCGCCCAGCGTGTTGCGGTAACCGAACAGCTCGGTCACGTCGAAGATAATGACTTGCTGCAGGCTGGTGTAAAAGTATGACGCCGAGATCCGCGCCCGCCCGCCGAGCAGAGTCTGGTCGACACCGGCATCGAAGGCTATCGCGCGCTCCGGTTTCAAGCCCGGACTGCCGAAAACCGAATATCCAAAAGTCGGGTCGTAACCCGTCCCGAATCGCTCATACAACGATGGCGCCCGGTAGCCGCGGCCGACGTGCCCGCGAATCTTGGTCCCGGTTTTCCGGAAGAGATAGGCTGCCGAACCGTCACCGGTATACGCAGCGGGCGGTGACGGAAAAGCAGAGCCCTGGAAGGGAGCAGCCGCGAGCGGGCTGAATATCGGCCGATCGAGTGTGAAGTATTGCGCGCGGAAAGCGCCTGAAAGCTGCAAACGGTCGCCGAAGAGCCGCACCTGGTCCTGCACGAACAACGCGTTGCTTCGCTGTGTGATATTGACGCCTGACGTTGCTAAGGCATTCGACGCGTCGGTATTGTCGTTGGCGTAGCTCTCGCTCTCAAACTCATAGCCGGCACTCAGCAGATTGAATCCGGCGCGGTAATTCATCTGTGCATTCGCGGTTTGAATTCGCCCGTCATAGATCGACCGGGTGCTCGCCAGCGGCTGAAAGTCGACGCCCGCGGGTCCGTCGCCGTACCTGCGGCTGTTCGAGAGGATTTGATAGCTGGCCGAATAGTCAAAATGCGGGGAGAGCTGACCGTTGAGGATAAGGGCGCCGTCCAGGAAGCGCGCTGCGCGCGTCCAGTCGGGATTGTCCGTCGAAGGAATGAACGTCGCACTCCCAGCGACCAATTGCTCGGCAGGTGTGCCCGCCTCATACAGCCGCAGTTGCGCATCGGAAAGCGGGACTGCGTCAATGATCCCCGCTGCCGGGAGGTCGCCGATGGTGGATGGCGATGTCTTCGGCTTTGTAAACGAATCGCCCGCGTACAGCCGGGCAATGAGGCGCACGGATGGAGAAAGGTGAAAGGTTACGCGGCCCTGTATGCTGTTATCGCGGAACGGCGAGTCGCCGTCTACGCCGTTAACGACATCGACACTGGCGAAGCCGCCGCTGTATTGGATTCGGTCGTGTAGAAAACTGCCGGCCAGTTGCGCGCGGCCGCGAAACGTCCCCAGCGATCCACCTTCGGCGAGGAAGCTGCCTCGTGTTCTGCCGCCCCCTTCGTCGGTAATCACGTTGACTACGCCCCCGATTGCGTTCGTGCCGTAAAGAGACGAGCCCGAACCCTGCAGCACCTCCACACGGTCGCCATTGGTAAACAGCAGGTCTTCGATGAGCCCGGATGCATCGCCTTGTGTTGCGGCCGCGTCGCGAAGCCGCAAACCATCCACCAGTACAGCCATATCCTGGTCGCGCATCCCCCGAATCTGGATTGCTGAAAACGCGCCGGTGCCTCCAAGTTGTTCGACGCGAACCCCCGGCGTGAACGCGACGACGTCCGTAAGAGCGAAAGCATTACGCTCGCGGGCTTCCGACGCATCGATTACCGACGTCTCCTTGGACACCGTCTCAGGAGTCTGCGGCGTGCTCGACGCCGTAACGACCACCTCCTGATGCAGGCCGGCCAGGGGCAGGGCGATATCCATAGCTCGAGGTGTGGATGTCAGCCGGACATCATCGGCGAGATAGGTAGCGAAACCGGCGGAGGTGGCGCGGAGGATGTACTCACCTTGGGCGATATTGTCGAATTGATACGAACCGGCGGCATCGGTCGTGGTCGTGGTTCCTTCGACGCCCGTGCGCGATAGCAACGTAATCGTCGCACCCGGAACGGTGTGCCCTTGCGGGTCTTTGACAGTCCCATGAAGGGAAGCTGCGTGGCTCAGCCCCGCGGTGACGAATCCCAGCAGTACCGCCGCCCTCAGGCCGCTGTCACTTAGTTTTCGTATGGCGCGAGCAAAAACTCCGCGCTGGTCAGGATTGTGGAGGGTATTACACAGCCTCTGATTTCTCGCGTCCCGCGACGCTTTGGAGGATGCGGAAGTGAGGAGCAGGCCTTCAGCCTGCCTTTCGACTTCGCCGGGAAAGGACAGGCGAAAACGCGTGTCCCACCTTTTCCAACCCGGGAGTTTCCGTTGGTTGCGGCTATGCTGCGTTGCGGCGCAGGTGGTTTCGCCTGTCTTTTGAACCGTCGAAGCGCCGCGAAGCAACACCGGGCATGCACATGCGAAATCGTCCCTGCGTTCTCGGTCAGGTCCAAAGGCAGGCGAAAACGCGAGGGCCACCCTTCCACATCCTGCCTCACTCCCAAAACGAATTGACTGGGTCTCTAAACAGCCGGAAGGCCGGCAGAATCCGACGGTACGCGAACACCACATATCAGTTTTCAGCCGTGTTCTCATGATTTTTGAAATCTACGCAAGACTGAACGAAGCGAGTAACAAAATCAGGACAGGAGCGGAAATGCAAATGAGCATACCCCGCAAGCACGCGTCCCACACAGTACCCTTCGCCTTGTTCGCCGCGCCGTCCGTGCAATGTGAAATACCGCGCAACTGACGGCGGCATCGGATCAATGAGCGAATACCGGAATTCGTGACCGCGTATGCGATCGCCCTTAGTGGTCTCCGCTTCCAGATAGCCGAGTGCCGCGAGCCCGTTCTGCATCCGCGCCCGCGTGGGAAATAAACCGGCCATTGGGTGTTCCACCCCGCCTGCGTCGACGATCGCTTCGGTGAGATACATGAATCCACCGCACTCCGCGTAAATCGGTCCACCGGCTTTTGCAAACTCGAGAATTGCCGAACGCATGCCTTCGTTGGTGCTGAGACCAGCCGCATGAATCTCGGGGTAACCGCCGCCAAGATAGAGTCCGCTCAGATCCCCAGGCAAATCCGCGTCCGCCAGAGGACTGAACTCGACCAGTTCCGCGCCGTTCGCGGCGAGCAGGTCGAGATTGTCCTGATAGTAGAAACAAAACGCCTGGTCGCGCGCCACGCCAATTCGAACACGTACCGGCATGGCCGGCCGAGTCGCCACAGTCCCCTCGATTTCCCGCGAACTCTCCTCGGCGAGTTTCAGCAGGGCATGAATATCGGTGCTGGCCTCGATCCAGGCCACCAATGCATCCAGACGATCCAATGACAGGATTTCGTCGGCCATCACAAGCCCAAGATGACGCTCCGGCAGCGCGATGCTTTCATCTCGCGGCAGGAATCCAAGCGGGGTCGATTGGCATCGTGACTGAATCGCGTCACGCAGGATGTCGGCATGGCCTGGGCCTCCGACCCGATTACACAGCACCGCCGAAACGTCCAACTCCGGGTCGAAACACTCGAACCCGCGAACCAGCGCGGCCGCGCTACGAGCCATCGCGGAGGTATCCGTGACCAGCACCACCGGCGCGCCGAGCCACTTCGCCATTTCCGCCGTGGAGCCTGCCTCGTCTAAAGGATCGCGTCCATCGAAGAGCCCCATGACGCCTTCGACGACAGCCACGTGTGCATCCTTCGACGCGGTGGCGAAAATGTCCAGGTTTGTCTTGCGCGACAGCATCCAGCCATCCAGATTGCGGCTCGCGCGCCCACACGCCAGGCGGTGGAAGCTGGGGTCAATGAAGTCCGGTCCAATCTTGAAAGGTTGAACGCGCAACCCTCGCCGGCACAATGCGGCCATAAGCCCGACAGCTATGCTGGTCTTCCCGACGCCGCTATGGGTACCTGCGATAACCAGTCGCGGAACGCTCACGCCCCCGCCTCCCGAGGCTTGATCCGCAGCGGTATGCCTGCGACGACCAGGTAGACAGAATCCGCCAATGCGGCCGCATCCTGGTTCAGCCAGCCCTGCAGATCACGGAAGCGCCGCCCGACGTCGGAAACAGGCACTACGCCTGAGCCGACTTCATTCGTGACGACGACCAGGTTCGTGGATCGCGCCGCGCGCGGCAATCGAGTCAGGTGCTTCGCCGCCTCGAGGCGCAGTCGTTCCACCGAGGTCTCGGTGCGATGCGCCCAAAGAACATTGCTGAGCCACACCGTGAGGCAATCCAGCAGGATGAAATCGCAGTCGCGGGCGCAACGCTCCACCGCATCGGCGATGGCCAGAGGCTCCTCGACACTCAACCAGCTTGAGGAACGATTTCGACGGTGCCGCTCAATTCGCTCCACCATCTCGTCGTCTTCGGGGCGAGCCGTGGCGATATAGGCGACTCGTTCACCGCCCGCGCACAACGATTGCGCAAAGCGGCTCTTGCCGCTCCGTGCGCCGCCGAGGACGAGCGTCAGCATGACGAGGTACCGCGCCTCCCGTTCTGCCTGGCCGTACTATCGCTGGAAAAGAGGATCTAAGGCGGGAAGAGCCTAACGTCGGCACCTTTTACCATTGCCCTCTAGCGAAGCGTGGCACAAGCCTAGTCGCCAAGGCAGGTCTCCTGACTCACAGGTCATCGCGAAGCCGGCAGCCTTCCCATTCCCGAAAGAACAGTGGCCCATTCGAAGCCGATTCGCTCGCTGTTCACAGTGGCGCGACCGTGCGGGAATTACACCCGCTTCCCTTTTCACCCGCCGTTACCGGCGAGAACCCTGGAACAGCTTTTATGGTAAGCGCACAAAAGCGACGACGTCAATCAGGAAAGCAAGTAAATTGTCGAAGGGAAGAAAAGAGGGAAGAAGGGGCCGGCAAGAACACCGACCCCTGAAGGAAGTATTATTTACTTCTGGTCCGGCACCGGGGTCCGCGTGCGGTCGCTGGCGCCCGAGTTCGTCCGATTTGCATCGCTCGACGCCGACGCTCCCGCAGTGCCGCTCAGGTTCAAGGCATATACCTTGACATCGACACGACGGTTTTCTTTCCGTTCGGCCCGGGTCTTGTTGGCGGCGTTCGGGAAGTCGCTCCCGACACCCAGTTGACGGATTTCGCGCAGCGGAATGTTCTTTTCGACCGTCAGGTAACGCACGACTGCATCCGCGCGGCGCCGTGCTAGTTCGAGATTGTACGACTTGCTGCCGGTGCGATCCGTGAAGCCTTCCACCTCAATAATGATGTTGTGAGGATTCGACATGTTCGCAATGGCTGTATCGAGTTGATCTTTCGCGTCTTTGGTGAGCACACTCTGTCCAACCTTGAAGAACACCTGCTGTGTGTTCACAAGCGTGTAATTATCAAGATTCGCGAAGTTCTGCTCGAGATGATCTGCCCGCGAATTGACCTGCTGAGCCAGAGTGTTCGCCGAGTCGGCACGCTGCTGCGCCTCCTGGGCTGCAGTGTTCGCGTCAGCAGCCGCCTTGGCCGCGTCAGACGCCCTGCGTCCCGCATCGGTCGCTTTCTCATCGGCCGTGGCTACTTGACGATCCAGGTCACCGATCGCCGTCTTGTTATCCGACGTCTGTTTTTGCACGTCATTGACTTGCTGTTGTACTGGCGCAATGGCTTCACGAACATGCTTCTTCGTCGCGCATCCCCAGCTGCCCAACGACACGATCGCCGCTGTGGCCAACATCGCTTGAACCTTGGAAGTTGTCATAAACCTCTCCTTCGCCGTCCCTTTATAGCAACACATCTGCCAATAGTCGTAAACCGTTGATTTGCCGAGTGCGCGCACGAACGCGCGGAAATATTGCGCGCAAAGTCACGGTAGATTTTTCCGCCCACATCCCTAAGTTACTGGAAAGACAGCGGCTTGTGAATACGATGCACTCCCTAGGATACCTTACGTGTTGACCGCCGGTGTAAGTCCTGGTACTGACTGTGTATGCCCGCTCACCAAAGAACTTTCCATTTGCCGACCAAGGGACATTGTGACGTGATCGACATCACAACCCATGTTGCGGCAATCGTGCGCGAGAGTCGTGTTCAGACGGGGATTGCAAATATCTCCGGACGGGGATCGACACTCGGCATCACGACGCTTGAATACGAGCCAGGCTGTGTGTCCGATTTGAAGCGGGCACTCGATCGCATCGCACCGCCTACCTCGGACTATGCGCACAATGCTCGCTGGGGAGATGACAACGGGTATTCGCATCTGCGCAGCGCCTTATTGGGAACTGCCAAAGCGTATCCTGTGATCAACGGAGAGATCGGCCTCGGAACCTGGCAACAAATTGTTCTTTGCGATTTTGACGACCGGCCGCGTGATCGCGAAATCACCGTGACGGTCGTGGGTGACTAGGTCTTGGTGGAACAGACTTCAGCCAGGCCGGTTTGCTAGCTTTTCCCCGTGTCCTCGTCGTTATCATCATAAAGCCGCTTAAGATCCTCGGGGCTTGGAGTTCCCTCGACGGACTCCCGCAAACTTGCGGAATAATCCCGCATCATCTGAAGCAGTTCTATCTCCTGCCCTAACGACACATAAAGGTCAATGCCGGCCAGCAAAGCGCTAAGGCACTCCTCGCCGCGCTCAGCCGCGACATTGCGCAGCTTACGAAGCGCCTCCAACGACTCGCGGGAAGGGGGAATGCATGCCATTCTGCCGTTTACTTATTCGGCCGCCTCGATGGTCTTGATCGCAATACTGTTAAGACCGCCCTTATCGAACGCCGTTCCGGTAACCTTCACCTTCTTCTCAATGAAAGGCATCAGCTTATCGTTTTGATTGGTATGGTCCATGGCGACCGGCAGGTAGAGCTTGCCCGTACTATCCACAATTGCAAGCGGGACGCCTTTCTTTGCGCACGCCATGGCGCACTTCTCGTGATCGGGCCCTTTGCTGTCATGCGATATGTAGCAGCCGGTATCCACAACCTGACCGGTTAATGTGATGGGCTTCCCGCCCTTGTGTTCTTCGTGCGCAAGCAACAGGGAAGCAAAAGCGACAGTGGCAAATAGAAGTACTTTTTTCATGTTCAGTTTGACGCCTCCATCGACGACACTTTGATCGTCTTGGTCTTTTCATTGTACGTGCCCGTGACCTTGACCTTCTGCGCCGCGAGCTTTGCCGGGGACTTCTGATCGCTGAGCCGCATCACTGTCTTGCCGTCATACAGCGCATATTGACTGCTGGAATGCTTGAGACAGGCTCGAATGCACTCATCGTCGGATTTGCCCGGCATCATGGTGTGTTTGGCGCCACACATCGTGTCAGTGATGACACCTTCAAACGTCTGTGTTCCCTCCGCGGCAAAAAGCGCGCCGCAGGCAAACGCGATTGCAAATATCTTCATGTTGATCATCTCCTGAAAGTCTATGCGCTCGGCTTCACACGAAGCCTTAAGTAAACCGTCACGCCGACAGGATGGTTCCCATAAAACGGCCTAATCGTGGAGGGCAGAGAGTAGCCCGTAACGTTCGCGCCAATGCCCGTCTCAACCACTCCGAACACTTGTGCGATGTCGCGGGTATACCCCGCTGTGTATGCCCGGATTCGGAACGTGGCCCCGGCCGTTCGCGCAACCGCAGCCTCCACCGGGTCGTCGGCAAATAGTTCGTCCTTATCGACAAGTTCGATACGTCCGGTCAGAAAGTTACGGCCTGCAAACGGCAGCACCGACTCCGCGAGATACGAATTCAGATCGTGATGGGTGTACGTATCGTGATTGCGTCCCCAAAGCAGGGTGGTCGACCAGTTGCTGTTTCCCAGCGGCTTTGAATACATGACGGACGCCGTCGAACGCATCACATCACCCGGCTGCTCGCGCTCTGGCTTCGCGATCCGGCCGGTCGACATCTGAAGCTCCCAATTCTTGCTCGGAAAGAACGACAATCGTGTCGCCCAGGAGTTCATCGGCCCGAAGTCGAGCGTCCAGCGATTCTCGCCCGGTTCGGTTCCGTAAAAACCGCTGGCCTCCAGTTGCACCTTCTTGTGCCGGATTCCCGCCGTGACGACGTTGTATGCGATATGCGTCGAATCCTGCCAGTGATGACCGAGCGTCGCCTGCGGCAACTCAGCCGCGGAGGCGCGATGCGGATACGCGACAGGCCCAAGCGCCGGATCGCCAACCGGAGCGTAATAGAGCTGCACAATGGTGTCTTCGCCCACCGGATGCGCATAATGAAACCCCAGGCCCATGATGAAATTGTGCGGATGCTGCCCGTCGACAATCGGCCGGCCATAAGCGGTTTCGCCGGTTTGGAAAAGCTCCGGATAACGCCTGTCGGTGATGGTCGCCGGCTCCAGGCTCAGCATCAGATCGAAGCCGAAACTGCCGCGGCCGGCGGCATGTTCGGCCATTCCCATCAGCGCGTTCGTGGAGTATAGCTTGTCTCCCGCCCGCGGTCCGGATTGTTGGGTGTCGGCAATGAATGCCTGCCCCATCAGCATCACATTCCACGACCCGAGCCGAGGCATGAACATCGGCATCTGCCACGATTGCGGATTTTCGCTTGTGCCGGATGCTTCGTTCATCAGAAACATCCCGGCTTCATTCGTTTGCATTTGCATCTGCATTTGTCCCGGTGCGGGAATGCACAGACACAACAACAGCAAGCTTTTTCGAGCCATTTCCTCCTCCTTCCCATGGAGCTCGTATGAGCGCTCGAAGGAGGATTCTCAGACTCTAAGGACGGAAAGGGAGGTCGGGTCGGGAGCCACCGGCGGCGGATGCTGAACATAATGCCAGGACATAACCATCACACCCGCGGCTACGACCGCGGGGTCAGCGGCAGGTTGTAAGGCAACCGCGGCTGCGGAGGGGCCGGGCAATGAATAGGACGGGCTCTTCGCATATGCCTGCTGGTGAGGGCATGGCGGCGTGTTGCTCGATTTCCCTGGGTGATGGTGACAATGCGCCGGTTGTTGCTGCTGAGGCTGTGGCGAGCACATCCGAACAGAGCACTGCGCCATGCATTCGGCGCTCGCGAGAACGGTGGCGATGCACAATAGGGCGAGGACTCGAACGAACCTCAGCATCTGGATCTGACCATCATCCTATCGTAAAGACGTTTACCGGAGCAGGACGGTTTGATTCAACTGCTACGATATTGCACATGATAACGCGTCGCATTCGTTGTGCCGCCGCGGCATTGAGCCTGGCATTTGCAGCTTCTGTAGCGTGGGCTGACGGCGCCGCCGGCATACACTGGACCGTGCCCTCGACGTGGAAAGCGCAGGCACAACGCGCCATGCGAGTCGCCACCTACGACGTTCCACCCACCGCTGGTGACAAGGACGCCGGGGAATGCGCTGTGTACTTCTTCGGCAGTGGCCAGGGTGGCGCCATCGACGCGAACATCCAGCGCTGGATCGGGCAGTTCGAAGCAACCGGAGGCAAGCCGCCCGCCGCCGACACGAAGAAACGAACCATCAACGGTTTCGCCGTCACCACGATTGACATCTCTGGCACGTACCTCGGGATGGGCGGCCCAATGGCGGCATCCCACGCCTCGCAGTCGAATTACCGGTTGCTGGGAGCGATTGTCGAGGCTCCGCAAGGCAACGTGTTTTTCAAGTTCACTGGGCCAAAGAAGACAGTAACCGCGCACCAGGCGGCATTCGACAAAATGCTGGCCTCGATTTCCCGCTGAAATCCGGAGTCGAAAGGCAGGGTCGACCGCCTGCTCCACCCTTCCCACATCCCTAGCGAGGCCTCGTCTACTTCTGGTCGTAACCACCCAACCGGCGCACCCAAACATACCGATATCGCGTCTTCTCATGATGATTCTGCAACAGCAGCGGTTCTTCCTCGCCATGAGGCGTGTATGTTGCGACTTGCCGATACACCATCGCACCCATGATCTCTTTATGGTTGTGAACCACAACACCGTTAAAGAACACCGTGACGTAAGCCGGCTTGGTCAGCTTGCCATTTTCGAAATGTGGCGCTTCAAAGATGATGTCGTACGTCTGCCATTCCCCCGGCTTGCGGCACGGATTTACCAACGGCGGCCATTGGCCGTAAATCGCCCCCGCAGACCCATCCGCATAAGTCGGATTCTGGTAACAATCCAAAACCTGTACTTCATAGTGGCTCATCATGATGAACCCGCTATTTCCGCGCGACTGGCTGTGTCCCGTGATATCGGGCGGCGCAGCCCATTCGACGTGATACTGCGCATCGCCGAATTTCTCCTTGCTCACGAGATCGCCCGTTCCATCCACAACTTCGACAAATCCGTCGTGCAGCTTCCAACCCGGCGCGCCGCCGTTACTGGAAACCCAGTGCGATAGATCCTTGCCGTCGAACAGTACGATGGCGTCCGACGGCGTCTGTCCGATCTGGTCCGGCGTGCTCGCGGTGCCCGGAGTCACAACGCGCGGATAGGGACGGTCCGGATCGTGCACGTGCCACGGCTGGTTGGGCAACATCGGCGTGTCTTTAAAGCCCAAATCGGCATTCTTGTCGGCCTTGTTCTGCGCACATAGAAGGGCCGCCGGGGAAAGCAGTGCAGCGGTAACCCACATTGCGATGCGACATTTCATAAGGGCGAGAGTACCAGATCCGCGCTTGTTCCTCCGACCCCGATCGCATAATATCGATAAGACCCCGCCAGGAAGACCCGGCGAACTTTTCTCAGCGGCCTTGCGGCGGCTGTCCCGGCGCTGCACGGGTCGGCCGCCCGGAGCGCTGCGGGCCTTCCGACGCGTGCTTATTTTGGGCGGGGGATTGACCGGACTGTGTCAACGCGTACGAATTGCGGCGGCAGGGATATCAGGCTTTCGGTACCGAAGCACGACTTCGCCCCGGAGGACGCGTCCGCACCATTCGCGAACGCTTTGCGCTCGGGTTCTACGGAGAAGCCGGCGCCGAAGCCATTCCGCAAAGCCACGACATCACACAACACTACGCCAGGCAACACCAGAGGGCCCGCGTGGGTTCTACCACGTCGGGGCGGCCGTGGATGAGCGAGATCAACGGCTGAGCTGCCCAACCAACTGCAGGAAGGCGGCCGGATCTTCCAGCATCATCATGTGTCCGGCTCCCGGCTGAATCGTCATGCTAGCTGCGCGTTGTAGCACAAAATCCGGCACATCCCACTCATCGCGCGACCGTTCTCCCGCCAGCAGATGAAAGATTGTCCCGCGATCCACAATGGTTCGCACTTTCTCGAGATAATCCGGCGCTGCCGTCACTTCGATTAACGAACGCGCCATCGTCTGAACCGTGTCGGCAGACTGTGACGCGAGCATCCGTTCCGCCGCGGCCATCCGTTGCTCGTTCGGCTCGATACCGATACCCGCGAGCCAACCGTCCGTGTCCGCACGATACGACGTAAGCAGTGCTTCCACTTCAGTCTCGTCCATGGCCGCGATCTTCCCCGACCAGAAAGCATCTTTCAAAGTAAAGTTGCCTTCCACGTTGATCAACGACGCTACGAGCTCCGGATGTTCATAGGCAAGCAGCACCGCGACGGCGCCGCCCATCGAATGAGCGACGATATGGACCCTCTCGCAGCCGCTGGCCCGGATCTGGTCCCGCACAAATTCAGCCGCTGAGCGGATCGAGAGGGCCTTCGTCGCGTGATTCCGTCCATAACCTGGCAAATCCACAATAAGCGCCGGCACGCCCGGCAAATCAAGAAATGTATGGAACAACCCATGAATGAATGCCACCATGGCCAGTCAGGTTACCCTAAATCAGAGGAACACCTCCATGAGCGGGCGTACCACTACTCGCACAGTCATCCTTCTCGCCGGACTTACCCTGGTAGCGGCTGCGGCGGACATTCCCGCAGGCACACATGTGCTGCTCCGCATGACCAACTCCGTCAACACGAAGACCGCCCGTCAGGGCGATTACGTCTATATGGAAACCGCCAGCCCAATTGCCGTCGGCGGGGCCATCCTGGTGCCTGTCCACACCTACGTGCAGGGCCAGGTCGCCGAAGCGAAGCCGAGCGGCCGTGTGAAAGGACGTGCCGAAATTGCGATCCGTCTGGACAGTCTCACCCTGCCCGGTGGAAAGAACATCAAGATTAACCCGCATCTCAGCTCCGTTGACTCCAACGACTCAGCTCAACAGGCGGTCCGCGATGAAAACATCGTCCAGCAAGGCGGTCAGAAGATGGCCGACGCGGGCCGCATCGCGATTCTGGCCGGTTCGGGCGCGGCGATCGGAGGTTTGGCGGACAGAAACTGGAAAGGCGCCGGCATCGGCGGTGCCGCGGGAGCCGCTGTCGGACTCGCCACAGTCATGATGACCCGAGGCCACGAGGTCGACTTGCGTCAGGGCACGACGCTCGACGTCATATTCGACCGTCCTGTCACGGTGGAATAGCTCTACCCAGTCTAAAGTTCCGGGACCGCCTCGACGATAGTACCAGCGAGGAGATGTGTCCTATGCGCCTTTCTGTTCCAGTCGCCATCACCGCTTTCGGCTTATCCCTGGGCCTGATGGCCGCCACCGTGCCGGACGTCGAATTCGTGGGAGGTACCACCAAAATAATCCCGCTGAATACGATGGGTACGCTCGATGCCGCCACCGCCAACGGCCTGCACTTCCGCTACGGCCGCGCCGATTTCGATCTTCCTTATAACCGGATTATTCGTACTGAAATCGGAGAAACGCCTGGCCATCATCTCTGGAAGGTTCCGGTTCCGCATCTCGGCAAAGGAACGCGCCTGCTGACCGTCACTTACAAAGAGGGCGAAACCGGCACTGGAATGGTGACTTTCCGCGCCGCCACAAGCACGATCTCGGCAATCAACTCCGAGATTGACGACCAAAAACGGGCTCCAGCCGTAGCAACATCGACGTCCACCAAGAGCGTCGACAAGAAAGCGACCGGCGAGGAATGGTGGGGCGACGCTTATTGGCGCACCAACCGAAATAAGTCCAAGTGGCCGGGTCAAACATCGGAAGCCCAGCCCTCCGGCGGCGGCGGCGGTTCCCAGTAACATCTCGCGAAACCGAACGGCTTCGATGCTAGTCTTGAAGTACGTACTTGGAGGAGGTACGTATGGCGACTGGCTTCGCTGCCGAGCTTGCGGCGGCACGCTCCCGCACGGACGAGCTGTTTGAGCTGCTATCCCCGGAGGCGGTTTACGACCGTCCTGTTCCCGAACGTCATCGCCTGATCTTTTACCTAGGGCACCTGGAAGCGTTCGATTGGAATCTGATTGCCCGGACAACCCTGGACCTCCCGTCGTTTCAACCCACATTCGACCGGCTCTTCGCCTTTGGCATTGATCCCGAACCCGGGAAACAGCCGGCCGACAAGGTCTCCGACTGGCCCTCGCGCGCCGAAGTGGCATCCTACAATGCTCGCGTTCGGGAAACGCTCGATCGCGCGCTCGGCGATACTCCGTCCCACATCGTGCAGACTGCCATCGAGCATCGCCTGATGCACGCCGAGACTTTCGCGTACCTGATGCACAACCTGCCTCACGACCGGAAGTCGCCCACAGCAGAAATAGTGGGCCATTCCGGCGAATCAGGCATCGACATCAGCCGGTTCGAAATGATCGAAATCCCGGCCGGCGTCGTGACTCTCGGCCAGCCGCGCGAACAGTTCGGTTGGGATAACGAATTCGACGAGCACAAAGTCGAAGTACCCGCTTTCCGCATCAGCCGCTACAAAGTGACGAATGAGGACTATCTCCGCTTCGTCCGCGAGGGTGCCCGCCCGCCGCACTTCTGGGAGAATCACAGCGGCGAGTGGTTTTACCGCGGGATGTTCAGCCGCATTCCGTTGCCGCTGCGCGCCCCCGTTTACGTGACACAGGAAGAGGCGGCGGCCTACGCAAAATGGGCTGGTAAGGCGCTTCCGACAGAAGCCCAATTCCATCGTGCGGCCTTTGGTACCCCTGCCGGCGATGAACGTTCTTATCCATGGAGTGAAAACTCGCCGATTCGTGGCGCATTCGATTTCTCCCGCTGGGATCCCGCCGACGTCGACGCCACACCACAAACCGACAGCGCCTTCGGCGTCTCTCAACTGATCGGCAACGGCTGGGAGTGGACCTCGACCGTCTTCGGCCCGTTCCCCGGCTTTCATTCTTTCCCGTTCTACCCTGGATATTCTCAGGATTTCTTCGATGGCGAGCATTACGTCGTAAAAGGCGCATCGCCACGCACCGCGGCACGCTTCTTGCGCCGATCGTTCCGGAACTGGTTTCGACCCAACTACCCGTACGTGTATGCAACCTTCCGTCTCGTCGACAATTGAGCGCCGCGAAGCGCTGGAGCAGTTCGCAGCCGATGTCCGCGCAGGCCTCAACCGGCCTGGGCAGAAGGAGCTGCATTCGAAGTACTTGTACGACAGCCTTGGATCGGCTCTTTTCGACGCCATCACGCACCTCCCGGAATACGGCCTGACGCGCGCCGACGAGCGCATTCTGCGCGGGCATTCGGCGGAAATGGCTCAGGCGGTCGGAAGCTCGGTGACTGTCGCCGAACTGGGAAGCGGCAGCGGCCTTAAAACCCGCCCGCTCCTTGAAGCCTTCTCCCTCCTGAACCCCGAGATTACGTATTATCCGATCGACGTGTCGGGCAGCGCCCTGGCCCGCTGCGCCCGCGAGTTGGACATCGTCGCGCGAGTGATTCCCATTCCCGCCACCTACCTCGAAGGCATCGAACGAATCACGGTGCATCGCCCGGCGGGTTCGCGGATGTTCGTGCTCTTTCTGGGCAGCACAATCGGCAACTTCGAGCGCCCTTGCGCCAGGACGTTCCTCTCGGATTTGCGGGGCCTCCTAGTGAAGGGTGATGCTTTGCTTCTCGGAGCCGATCTTGTAAAGCCCGAGTCTCAATTGCTGGCTGCCTACGACGATCCTACGGGTGTGACGGCGGCGTTTAATCTCAACCTGCTGGGCCGGATTAACCGCGAACTGGGTGGAGACTTCAACCTGCGTCGATTTCAGCACGAGGCGCGCTACAACGCGGCAGAGCATCGTGTCGAGATGCATCTGCGCTCAACTGGCGATCAGGTCGTGTCCATTCCCCACGCAGGCTGCACCATCCGATTCCGCGACGGCGAGACCATCTGGACGGAATCGTCACACAAATTCACCCCGGATGAATTGGGCGAAATGGCCCGTGCGACCGGCTTTACCGTCCAAAACACGTGGTTCGATGCGGACTGGCCGTTTGCGGAGACGCTCTGGTTCGCGGCCTGATGCCCACAGGTTCGCCGGTTGTCTTCCGCGATGTATCGTTTCGCATCGGCTCACACCTGATCCTCGATCGTTTGAACCTGGAGGTTCCCGCGGGAGAAACGCTCGCCCTGCTCGGGCGTAGCGGATCCGGCAAAACTACCGCTCTCAAGATGGTCAATGGGCTGATTTTTCCGACGTCAGGCGAGGTGCTCGTCGAAGGAAAGCCGACCACTGCGTGGGATCTGATTCGGCTTCGGCGCAGCATTGGCTATGTGATCCAGGAGGTGGGGCTGTTCCCGCACTTCACGATCGAGCGCAACGTCGGCCTGGTGCCACGGCTAGAAGGCTGGCCGGAAGACAAGATTCGAACGCGCGCTTCAAGTCTTCTGCAGCAGGTTGGCCTCACACCCGAGCAGTTCCTGGCGCGCTTTCCCCGCGAGTTGTCGGGGGGTCAACGCCAGCGCGTTGGCGTGGCCCGCGCACTGGCCGCCGATCCTAAGATCCTGCTTTTCGATGAGCCGTTCGGAGCTGTCGATCCCGTCACACGGCAGGACCTTCAGAACCAATTCCTGGAGTTGCGGCGCTCGTTCGCAACGACGTCTATATTCGTCACTCACGATGTGCGCGAGGCTTTGCGTCTGGGCTCGCGCATCGGCCTAATGCATCAGGGCAAACTCGAAGTTCTGGCGCCACCCGACGAATTTCTACGCGCCGACACGCCGGAAGCACGAACCTTTCTGGCCTCCGCATGACCACCGGCCTGGCCCGCGACATTCTCGACCTCACCGGCGAGCACATCCTGATCGTTGTGATATCGATGGTGATCGCGATCCTGATCGGCGTCCCAACGGGCATCCTTCTGAGCCGCCGGGCGAACCTTCGCCCCTGGCTGCTCGGCTTCGCCGGCGTCATGCAAACCGTCCCGAGCCTGGCGTTATTCGGGCTGCTGATCCCGATCCAGTACATCGGCGGCATCGGCAAGCGGACCGCCATCGTGGCGCTCATCCTTTATGCTTTGCTCCCGATTCTGCGAAACACGCTGACGGGCATTCTCGAAGTGAATCCCGCGGTTCGCGAATCGGCCATCGCGATGGGAATGACGGACCGGCAACTGCTGTGGCAGGTCGAATTCCCGCTGGCCGCCCGAACCATCCTCGCGGGAATTCGCATCGCGACGGTGACCACAGTAGGGACGGCAACCATAGCCGCCGCAATCGGTGGCGGTGGACTGGGCGTTTTCATTTTCCGCGGGATCGCATCGCTCGACAAGACCCAGATGCTCGCGGGCGCCGTGCCGGCAGCCTTGCTCGCGCTACTGTGTGATGGAGGATTGGGGTGGATCGAAAAACGATTTGCAGTCTCCTGACGTGCGCCGCGATGATCGCGGCCGGCTGCTCGAAAAGAGACCGCGTCGTAGTCGCTTCAAAGAATTTCACGGAGCAGGTCGTGCTCGGCGAACTCATCGCTCAACACCTGGAGCATCGTTTGAAGCAGCCAATCGAGCGCAAGCTGGACCTTGGCGGGACATTGTTGGCGCACCAGGCACTGCTCAAAGGCGATATCGATCTGTATCCCGAATACACCGGCACGGCATTCACGAACGTCCTCAAACAGGGCGGCAGCACCGATCCCGCGGCGGTGTTGGAGCGCGTGAAATCAGGCTATGCCGCCATGCAACTCGACTGGCTCGATCCGCTCGGCTTCGACGATTCGTTTGCGATGTCGGTGCGCGGCGATGATGCTCGCCGCCGTCACCTTGAAACATTAAGCGATGCTGGACGCGACACTGAGGGCTTTGTGTTGGGCGCGGGATACGAATTCCTCCAACGCCCCGACGGGTTCGGTGCGCTCAATGCCGGTTATCACATTCATTGGACCGCATCGCAGAAATCGATGGATCTCGGTCTGCTTTACCCGGCGCTGGAGCAAAAGCAGGTCAGCATGGCCGCGGGAAACATGACCGACGGCATTCTTTCTACTGCCGACATCAAGGTGTTACAGGACGACAAGCACGTTTTCCCCCCGTACCAGGCCTCGATCGTCGTGCGCAGCGAATCGCTGTCGCGATTTTCCGGTTTGTCCGACGCCCTCAAGGAGTTGTCCGGAAAAATATCGAGCGACGAGATGCGCAAGCTGAACTACGAAGTCGACGTAAAGCACCGCCGTCCCGCCGACGTGGCCGCCGATTTCCTGAAATCAAAGTCACTCTGATTCTTTTTACGAAAACGCGCAGGCGAAACCGCCTGCTGATTTCTGGCGTCTTTATAGGGCTTTGGAGCATGTGGAAGGGTGGAGCGGGCTTCAGCCGGCCTTTTGGATCTAAGTGAGAACTTGAATTGTGCAAAGCGGTGCGCTGGAAACTCACACTCCGGCGAGACGCCTCACTATCGAAAAGAACTCCGGAAACGACACCGACGCCGCCTCGGCATTCTCAACCGTGCACGGACCATCCGCCGCCAAACCTGCCACCGAAAAAGCCATCGCAATGCGATGATCGCCGAAGGAATCGAACTCCGCGGCCCGAAACCGCTGCTGACCCGGAATCCGAAACCCGTCCGGGAAAACCTCGATCTCTACACCCATGCGCCGGCAGTTGTCGGCAATGGTCGCGATACGGTCCGTCTCCTTGACCCTCAATTCAGACGCATCCTTGACCACCAGCCCTTCCTCGCTGCGAGCGCCCAACACTGCGAGAACCGGAATTTCGTCGATCAGAGCCGCCGTCTGCGCACCCTCCAAAACCCCACCGCGAACCCTCGAATTTCGCACCGCCAGGTCCCCGACCAGTTCGCCACCCGTCTGCTCCACCCTCAGAATCTTGATGTCCGCGCCCATACCCGCGAGAACGTCGAGTAGGGCGGTGCGCGTGGGATTGAGTCCGACACCGTGAATCCCTACCGTCGCATCCTCGACAATCAAAGCCGCCACCAGGAAGAAGGCCGCGGATGACAAATCGCCCGGCACATACAGATCGCGCGCCTTGAGATGCGCCGGCCCCTCAAGCGAAATCGTCCGCTTCTGAACCTCGACCTCAGCGCCAAACTCCCGCAGCGCCAGCTCGGAATGATCGCGTGTCCGGATCGGTTCATTCACAATCGTTCGCCCAGAAGCGAACAAACCGCCGAACAACACACACGTCTTCACCTGCGCGCTGGCCATCGGAAGCGTGTATTCGATCGGCCGCAGTCTCGAGCCATGAATCGTTAGCGGGGGATAGCGGCCTTCCCGCGCCGAAATCTGCGCCCCCATTTCGGCCAGCGGCTTCATAATGCGATCCATCGGCCGACGCGATAGCGACTCATCCCCGCCAATCTCGCTCACGAACTCCTGCGCCGCGAGAATGCCCGAAAACATGCGGATCGTTGAACCCGAATTCCCCGCGTCGAGCGGCGCGGAAGGCGCGCGCAACCCAGCCGGCCCGCGTCCATGTACAACGACCTCGTTCCCGTCCTTCTCTATGTCAATTCCAAGCGCCTGCACGCAGCCGAGTGTCGACTGGCAGTCCGCGCCCGTTGAATAATTGCGCAATCGCGATGCTCCGTCGGCGATGGACGCCAACATGGCATAACGATGAGAGATCGATTTGTCGCCCGGCAGGTGAACGGAGCCGTTCAGCGAGCGAGCCGGAGAGATGTGCTCACGCATTCAAGTAAGTTAGTGTAACAAGCACAGATCATTATCCGTCAACAACTTACGAGCCAGTCTTGCTAATTAACTTCCCAGAATCTGCTTGGGACGTCAAATTTGCATGCGTCCGCGTCCGTCCTGCTCGTCCGTCATCAGTCCCGGCGCGGTGATTAATTCAGCCCGAACGCTTCACCAACAGTGCGTGCCGCCAGTCTAATCCTGCCCGGAATACCCATACGTCGCCATTCGAGCTGTTCCTCATTCGTGCCACAAGTTTCCGAGCCGCTCACTATTCGCGCCTGGGGGCGACCACCGACAGGGACGCAGTAATGGAACGTACGCACACGATAACCGACGAACAAGAGCAGCAAGAGTAAAACCGCAGCCAGTATGCCAAGGCCATTTCTCTTAGTCGTGGAATCTCGTTGGACGTGCATAAATTGGTTCGTATCCGGCTAGGACTCGTCATTGAGAATCGAGAGCGGATGCTCAGCAGACTGCCTATTGCGACGGTGCGTCGTGGTCATGAGCGGAGGTAGCATAAATGCACAGATCGCCCACACGGCTGTGTGCATAATCATAACGGCAAGAGCTTCCGGCCAGCCTCCGCCCATAATGTGTGCGACCGCCAACAGCACGCAGGGTATGAATGACAGCATCAGGACTACAGCCGAAACGCGACGCCATGTGTGCACCGGGTTCGGATACGACACCACTCCCATAAAGACGTAGATAGCCATGATGGTGCAGGCAACAGTGGCGACGATGGGAGAGCCCACACTGAGTGGCGTGAATACCGGATCAGGATGAAGTACCTGAACGGCAAGCTCGCGAAAGGCTAAAACGGCGACCACCGCAGCGGCTATGGTCAATGCCGCCGCACCCCAGAGGACGCGCGGGGACTCAAGGAAACGCGCTGGTTCTTCCACAATAGTTCCCGATTAGACACCAGTGGCTGTCGAGATGTTCCCAGTCATGTAGCGGGCGGGGCGCCCGAATGCCGCATAGAAGTAGCTCCTCCCTTCTGTCTTTTTCGCTGATGCGACCGCTGACTTCGATGAGGCGGCTTCTAAATCCTTCGACACACTACTGTTAGTAAGACATCGGTTCACCCCTACTCGTCATTGGCGCCGCCGAATTGCTGCCCCGAAGCCGCCGCTCTGCTGCGCAACGAACGTGTAAGCGGAAACGCATTCGCTGCACTTCGAAGATGAAGCCTACCGGGCAAATCGACGTTGCGAAGCTTATGCTCAACGCCGGAAGTTCACGGCGCGCTTCGCGCAGGCACTTCTCGACGGCACACGAGATGAACTGCTGGTCGATCCACCAGCGAAGATCAGGAGGTCATTGTCATGCTCAAGCAACGATTACCGGAGCCTGCAATGCCATCCGTCCACCGAAATGCCTACGCTTCGAGCATCTTCCTCCTCGTGGCCGGGTGATCGGACCGCGTCCTCTCTTAGGTAGGACGTTGCTGTTTGGCGGGCTTAGACGGCCTCTGTGAGGCAGAAGCAGGCGAATTCCTCGACGGGCGTCCTCGGCGCTTAGCGGGTTGTCCGAGGAGAGCGCGCAACTGATGATGCGGGATAGACTAGTGTAGCTTCAATGGAGAGGCCCATGATCAGCAGACGTCATCTCATGACCGGCGCCGCCGCGCTCGCCGGTGCAGCCGCGCAGACCGCCACCAGCAGCAAAAAGCCCGTCGTCATCTCCAGCGCCAACGGATTGGGAGCTTGTAAGAAGGCCATGGACATGCTGCACTCCGGCGCCGATACTCTCGACGCAGTCATCGCCGGTGTCAACCTCCTCGAACTCGATCCCAACGATCACAGCGTGGGCTTCGGCGGGCTGCCGAACGAAGAAGGAGTGGTCGAACTGGACGCCAGCGTCATGCATGGCCCCTCGCGGAAATGCGGCGCTGTCGGCGCGATCACCGGAATCAAGACGCCCTCCAATGTTGCCAAGCTGGTGATGACCGAAACGGATCACATCATGCTGGCCGGCCACAACGCGACTCGCTTCGCGGTAGCCATGGGCTTCAAAGAAGAAAATGTGCTGGTCGAGGATGCCCGCCTGGCCTGGATGGTCTGGAAACGGTCCATGCGCGACAAGAACGGGCACACGAACTGGGCCAACGAGACCGACGCAATGGGGAAGCCGACCGCCGAACTCCGCGAGATGTTCCCGCACGCGGACGAAAAGACGCTGGCCTGGGCGATGCATGTTGCTCTTCATCCTCCCACCGGCACCATAAACTGCCTGTCGCTGAACGCCAGGGGCGAAATGTCCGGGGTCACCACCACCAGCGGAATGGCGTGGAAGATTCCCGGCCGCCTGGGCGACTCGCCGATCATTGGAGCCGGCCTCTATGTCGACCAGGATTACGGCGGCGCCGGATCAACCGGCCGCGGCGAAGAGAACATCCGGATCGCAGGCGCGCATACGATCGTGGACAACATGCGCCACGGGATGACACCCAAAGAAGCCTGTCTCGACGCACTAAAGCGCGTGTCACGCAATTTTAACGATGACCACAACCGGCTGGAAGCAATCGATCTGCAATTCTACGCGCTGCGCAAGGATGGGCTCTACTCCGGCGCGTCGCTATGGAACAAATCCAGCGCGACCAGCCGGAACCTGACCATGTTTGCCGTGAACGACGGAGGCGAGAGCCGCCACGAACCCGTCGTTTATCTCTACGAACGGTGAACCATTTTCGGCCTGCTCGCCATCTATTGCGTAAGGATCAGACATGGCCGACTCAAACATATTGATCGCGTTCTATTCGCGGAACGGATCCACGGAAAAGCTGGCTCAAGCCGTTGCGGAAGGAGCCCAAAGTGCCGGAGCCGAGGTGCGCCTTCGCCGCGCTCGCGACATAGTCCCAACCGAAGTCATGAAGAACGTAGCAGGATGGGCGGAAAACGCCGCTCGCATGGATGCCCAGTATCCCGCGCCATCCGGGGAAGATGCCAATTGGGCCGACGGCGTCGTTTTCGGCACCCCCACGCGATTCGGCAACGTGTGCGCCGAATTGAAAGCCTACATCGATTCACTCGGCGGCCTGTGGTTCCAGGGTAAGCTGAACAACAAAGCGGGGAGCGCGTTTACCTCAACCTCCAGCCCGCACGGAGGCAACGAAACCACCATCGCGTCGCTGTATCATCCAATGGCCCACCTGGGACTGATCATCGTTCCCCTGGGATATTTGAACCCGGTGGTGTTCAAGGCCGGAACCCCCTACGGTGCTTCGAGCGTTTCCGGCCAGACCAGCATCCCGCCGACTGAGGACGATCTCACCGCGGCTCGCTTTCAGGGCGAACGCGTCGCGAAAGTGGCGGCCGCTCTCAAGAGTCTCCGGACTACTTAGACTTGATGCGCGAACGGCGCTCTTTTCCCTGCGCCGACTCGACGATGCTTACGCCGCCCTTGGACTGTAGCTCCGTAACTCGATAAAACGCCTCGCTATCTTCAATCGCGAGCCGGATGAAGTGACGCAGGCGAGGATCGTTCAACTGCTCTCTGTCGTGCACGCCGAGGTGGCGCATGATCTTTCCGGTCCCCTTGAGGACCTTCTCGGGATCATAAAGTGCAGCGCCGCGATTCAAGCCCAAATTCACATGATCGCGGAAGGCAGCCACGTAACAAAAAGACTCCTTCAGCCGGCCCGAAAACGTAAACCCGAGGGAGAAGCAGTACCCGTTATAAACGATCTCGCCCGCCCCCGGCGCCTCCTCCAGCACAACCTCCCGCAGCGCCAGCGCGAGTTTGGAAATGCCGCTGTCGTAAGGCTTCAGGAACTGCAGCAGCGTAGGATGAGGTTTGCGGATCCCGGTTCCCGGCATCCCACTATTGTGCACCCGCCGCGTCGTGAAGCAATCCCCCCACCTCTGGTATTTGCCAATCAGTCTCGGCTTCCCAATGTATATCAAGGGGTGAAACGATGTCCGGAACGAACTCGATCGTGCCCTTAATGCTTCCGAAGAACAGCCGCTCGGCTATCTGCTGGACTTGATCCTTCACAGCAATTCCTGTTTTAGTTATGTCAACGACCTACACTCTAGAGAGGAGCATCCGTGTCCTCATCCCCTGAACCCGCCGTCTCCCTGCCATCGCCCGAGCCGGCTCCGAAAGGTCTCTGGACCAAAACCAAGAACCTGTGGCGTCGCATCGCCAACTGGTGGCGCGCCACGTGGATCAAGGTCCGGCCGGGGGCCGAGGCTCGCAAAGGTGCGATTTGGGCGGCACTTCTCACCGCCGCATTCGCAGCCGGTATCGGCGGCTACTTCCTAGAATCCGGGTTCGGCCTCGCCGCCGATCTCGCGTTTGCCTTCGTTGTCGGGGCACTCACGATTTCCCTCATCCTCCTGCTGGTCGCGCTCCTAATGACGATCTTTCGGAGGCTGCCGCGTGTCGCCACCGGCCTTCTCTTCGGCGTGTGCTTGTTCATCACCATCCAATGGCCGCCTCAGCTCGGTATAGTTCTGGGCATTATCGTCCTGCTGGCCGAAGGATTCCTCGGCGCTGCCATCGCGACCCTCTTCTTCGGCAATTTTCGTCAGGCCGCGCTCAGCAAGAAGATCATCACTTTTGTCCTGATAGCCGGTTCCCTCGCAACTAATGCCGGCCTCACCTGGTTCTTCGCCAACGATGGCACTGAGAAAGACGTTCTGAAATTCCAGGAAACCGCGTCGCCGGCGCCACCCGCCCTCACAGCTCCCAATCCCGCCGCAACCGGCCCGCTCGCCGTCAAAACGCTGTTCTACGGAAATGGCAATGACATCCGCCGCCCGGAATATGGATCATCGGTCGCCATCAAAACCAACACCGTAGATGCCTCGCTCTTCTTCAAGGACTTCAAGGGTTGGAAAGCCAATCTGCGACACCGCTACTGGGGATTCGGCATGGATAAACTGCCTTTGAACGCACGAGTCTGGTACCCCGATGGACCCGGCCCCTTCCCGCTCGTCCTGATCGTTCACGGTAATCACAACATGGCCGAGTTCTCGGACCCCGGTTATCAGTACCTCGGAGAGTTACTCGCAAGCCGCGGCTTCATCCTGGCCTCCATCGACGAGAACTTCCTGAACGGCGGCCTGTTTCACGATCCACCCAAGCAGCAGGCGGTACGCGGTTGGATGCTGCTGGAACACCTGAAGCTCTGGCGAACCTGGAATACCACGCCGGGAAATCCATTCTTCAAGAAAGTCGATGTCGACAACGTCGCGCTCATGGGCCACTCACGTGGTGGAGAAGCGGTGGCGACCGCGGCGCTGTTCAACCGTCTCGCCTACGATCCCGATGACGCGAATATAAAGTTCAACTACAACTTCCCGATTAAATCGCTCGTCGCCATCGCACCCGCCGACGGCCAGTACAAGCCGGCCGGCCAATGGCGCACCGTCGATAACGTGAACTATTTGACGCTCCAGGGCGCCAACGACGGCGACGTCTCGTCCTTCCTCGGAAGCCGCCAGTGGGACCGTATCCGTTACACCGCGCCCGGCCCCTGGTTCAAATCGGAGATCTACATCTATCGCGCGAATCACGGGCAGTTCAACACTGTTTGGGGACGCAGCGATGCGGGCGAACCTTTTGGCCGATTTCTCAACCTCAAACCGCTGCTCAAACCCGAAGACCAGCGCCTTATAGGCAAGATCTACATCTCCGCGTTTCTCGAGGCGACGCTCCACGACCGCCGCGAGTATCTGCCGCTCTTTCGCGACTACCGCCGCATCGGCGACTGGCTGCCGAAGACCTTCTACATGAGCCGCTATCAGGATGCGTCCTACCAGTTAATCAGCGACTTCAGTGAGGACCCGGATTTGACCACCACCACGATCCCCGGCGGTCGAATCCAAGGCGAGAACCTGTCCATTTGGCGCGAGGCTCGCATTCCGTTCCGGCACGGCGACCGCGATTACAACGGAGTCTATCTCGGCTGGAATCGCGAGCCCCAGAAAGGAATGACGCCCGGAATGCCGGTCTACTCGATTTCCCTGCCGGAAGCCCACGGCAACCCCGGCGCAAATCCAGCGCTCTCGCTGTCCGTGGCAGTGACGGACGAGGATGCCCCGCCTCCTGGACTGAAGCCAGACGAAAAACCGAAGGACAACAAAAAGGACGAGAAGAAAAAAGAACCGGAGCCGACAGACTTCACAGTCGAGATTCAGAGTGCCGACGGCACTACCGCGCGGGTGCCGCTCAGCCGCTTCGGCCTCCTTCCACCGCCATTCAAGGTTCAGTTCACGAAAATCGCCGCAATCGACAGCTTTGCGTACGAGAAATCATCGGAGCCGATATTCCAGACCATCGAAATCCCACTCTCGGCGTTCGGCGTCGATGCCGCAAAGATCCGCGCAATCCGACTACGGTTTGACCGCACGCCCACCAGGGTTATAATTCTCAGCAAAATCGGTTTCACCGGAGGAGTGTAAATGAAGCTAGCCCGCTACTGGACCCGTGAATCGGCCGAAGCAACAGGCCGTGAGGGTCCGATTCGCGTGGTGTCTCGTGGCTGGTCCAATCAGAGCCTGGAGCACGCTGCCACCGTCGCCCGCGATCTCGCCCGCCGCGTCGCGGAGCGCCTGGCATCCGGCATGTCCCCCGAAGCACGCTATCAGTACGGCGATCGTCCGCTGCCTGAGCCAGTGATTCGAGAGTTCCAGGGACCCGCCGCCGGGGTCGTAACCCGAAACATGTATGGGGCGCTGGTGCTGAACACAGACGATCTGATGTTCATCGACATCGACCGTGAACCCCGTCACGCGACCAACGAAATCCAACAAGTCGCGGAACGTAACGGAGTCGCGGCCCGCATCTATAAGACCGCCGCGGGATATCGTGTCATGATTTCGAATGTCGCGATCCTGCCCGGCAGTTCCCAAAGCGAGACCCTGCTCCAGCAGTTTCAGTCCGATTCACTGTACGTGCGGCTCTGTCGCGCACAGCAGTCATTTCGAGCACGGCTGACGCCCAAGCCCTGGCGCGTCGGCATGCATACACCGCCGGTCAGCTTCCCGTTCGAAACACCCAGCGATCAGGCAAAGTTCAACCACTGGGTCGCGAGGTACGACGCCGCAAGCGACCGCTATGCGACGTGCCACTACGTTGCGCAGGCCGGCACCCGCGGCATAGCGCCCCAGTTTTACGACCTGATCGAGTTTCACGACCAGCAGACCAAAGCTAACAGCGGCCTCCCACTAGCGTGAACAACGGCTTCATTCCGGTCCACTATAGTGGATGCAAATCAGGTGGCGCGGTAGGGGCAACCCTAAGCAACTCGCACCGGTAGAAAACCAGGGTGTAAGTGGCGTTGGGCATGAATGCAGCGCTACCTCACTAGAAGCTGTATCTCAGTCCCAAAATCGCATGCGAGTTGCGATGAAACTGCCCCAGAAAATCGCCCTCATCCCCCCGCAGCCACGCAAAACCCACCACGCCCCGCCAATGCTGCCCAAACACCTGCGAATACTCCGCTCGCACCAGGCTGCCCCGCCCATTCTGCCGCACCGCTGCATCCACCGACACTGACCGGTTCGGATCAATCTGATAAAACGCTCGCCCTAGGAAAGCCCGCGCGAACCCACGCTCCGGTGAAAACTGGAATGTCGCGCTGTGCGACGTCAGCACCTCACCCGCATACCCACCCACGAAAGTCCACTCATGCACCTGCCGTTCGAGTTGCAGCACGTAGATAAGGTATTCGTCCTCTTGCCGATCCGGCGACGTGTAATAGCCTTCCTCGGTCTTGAACGTAAACCACCTCATCGGAACAGCAGCATCGGCGCCGTAAAAACGTAAAGGCGGATAGACCCGCTCAATACTGACACACGCCGGAGGCGCAAACGCCGAGTTGAATAACGGCAAATTATTGAAGCCGTCGTAATAACTCAGTGACAGCTCATAACCCGAACCGGTATGGTTCCACCGCGCGCCGAACGCCGACCGGCCGGGGTATTGCGCCCCGAGGTCATCGAACTGAACGCCCGCCGCGCCCGCCGGAAGCACAGTCCAACGTTGGTTGATGAGCGGCGTCCTGCCAGGTGTGAACAGCGGCTGCCACACAATATCGAACGAATCCGTGCCCGTGTCATAAGTCAGCCGAGCCGCGGTGACCGCAAATATCTCGGTATCCACCACGTTCAGAAAATCCTTCGGCGCAAACCGGTCTGTCGGATTCAGGATGTCGGCCTTTCCCCACCGGATGAACTGCTTCCCAAACTCCGCCGTGAGCTTGCCTTTCGTCACGATGGCGCTGAGCCGCCGAACCGACAAAGCCGAGCGCTCCACCGTGCGGTCACGCCAATCGAGCCGAAGCGAGCGGTCCACTTCATCATGTGTATCGACGCGCGCATCGAAAGAGGCATTCAGCTTCAGCCACGAAACCGGTCTCCACGAAGGTTCATACCGCAGCAGCATACCGTCAACCGCACTGCCGCTATCATTCGGCGCGGTCTCTGGGTACAGCCAGAGTTGGGTGTCGATGAAGCCGCGCTGGGTGAACGTCTGCGCCGCAAGCACGCTCCAGAAGAACAGAACCGCCTTACCTGCGCAGCGAATCACGCGTGAAGTTCTCGTCCTTCATCGGCACGTTGTATTCGATCTTGTCCAACTTGAGAACAGTCCGGCTGTTCTTCGAAGCATCGAACACCTCGACATTTCGCGGCGTCCAGATGCCGTCGATCTTCTGAAGATCGCTGTAGCCGACGCGCCGCGCCATTTTGTCCTTCGTGAAATTGTCGATACGAACCACAACGTAGTTCTCTTTCCGTATCCAGATCATCGAAGACGTGTACTGCGACGATTTCGATTGCTTCGGCTGCGATTCCACCTTCCAGCACGACGCACCGTCCAGTGTGTCATCTCCCAGCAGCTTGTAGTCGAATTGATTCACGTCACGCTCCTCCAGGTCTTCGAAGCTGAAGTCCGTCCCGAAGAACCGCTGCGACCGGTCCTGCATCGCGACGCGCCGATCGCGTTCCTCGGCTGGAATCCACATCCACTGATCCGAAGCGCGGTCGGCATGGTTGATCACCAGAAGCGCGACGCCCTTTACCTCGGGCGGAGCCGTAAAGCGAAGCAGCGCCTTACTATCGCCATAAGACCCCAGCCGCTCAAACTCCCAGCGCTTAGTGCTCACCTTCTGGCGAATGTTGATCACCTCGAGCGTGCCCTCGTACCGCTCCGATTTCGACCGTCCCCTGTTCTGCGACTCCGTGACGATCTGTCGTACGTCCTGTGCCGCCAGCGGCAGCATCAGCAGAAACACTCCAACCCTATTCATATTCCAAGGCCTCGACAAGCGACCCGCGCACCGCCGATTCCGCCGGTCCCAGCGCCGAAATGAACGCCGCCACGAGAATAACCGGCAGCAAGAGCAGAGCGATCTGGTACGGATATTCGAACGGAACATTCAGCCCCGCGATGTCCTGTGCCGACACGTTCAGGCAGTAAAAGAGTTGCACGGCCCCAAAGCCAAGCCCGAGAAGAAGCCCGATGGTCCCGATGCTGAGCGCCTCCAGCCAGATTGTGTGGCGGATCTGGTTTCGCATGCCGCCGACCGCCTGCAAAACGCCAAGCTCGCGGCGGCGATCTGTGATTGACACCGTGAGCGTGTTTACAATACCCAAAACCGCCACCAGCACGGCTACCGCAATCTGTATATAGGTCAACCCGAACCACTGGTTCGTCAGATTCAGAATGTACTGCTTAAGGTCGCGATTGGTGAACACAAATAAGCGCTGCTGATTTCCGAACCTCTCGAGAATGGCGCGCTTCACATCCGCTTCCGTGGCCCCTGCCCGCAGGTACACGCGAAAGACATTCACGGTCGAATCGTGCCAATCACGCTCGAATAGCGACCGGTCGATCAGGATGGTTCCCTGCTGGTCCGAAAAGTCCTTAACAATGCCCACGATCGGCAACCGCAACAAGCCGGACGGAGTCGGGATGTCGACGATCTCTCCCAATTTGTAACCGCGCAGTAAAGCGAAATTCTCAGAAGCCAGCACACCCTTACCTTGGCTCGTCAGTCGATACATCTCGCGCGCATCGCCGGCGACCGGCGGCAACGTCGCGCGATGCTGAAGAGCGCCGACGTCTGTCGCTACAAACATGATGGGAGCGCTGCGAATCACGATCCGCGCATTCCGCACCGCCTGCACTTCCGCAATGCCGGGTATCGCACGCAGATCATTGCCCATGGAATCCGGAAAGTGAAAACTCCGGTCGGTCACGTTCTGGGTCGGCGTAACAAACAGATCCGGATTCAACGCGATCGACATCCACTGATAGATGGAGTCGAAGCTGCCGCGCGACAGCCCGCCCAGCGCCACCACCAGCGCAAGCGACAGCATCAACGCCGCTACAGCGCCCGAAGTGCGGCGAGGCGACTGCAACAGGCTATCGGCTGCGAGCGTGCCTTCCACCGGCCGCAGCCATCGCAGCACCGGCCGCAGTGCCTGCGCGATCAGCAGCGCGAAAGTGGGTGTCAGCAATAACGCAGCGAACACCGAAAGCACATCGCTTGCATAGAACAGCAGCCGGATCCCGCTGAACGGAATCAACCCGGCACAAAGAACAATGAGCACCAGTGCCAGCATTCGCCGAACCCGGCTCTCACTCGCTCCGAACTGCTGGAACCGGCCCTTCTGCAGGGCGTTCACCGGATCCACGCGCGCCGCGTTCCGCGCCGGTAGCCACGCCGCGAAGATGCTCGTGATCATGCCGAGCAAAACGGCCCCCGCCAGCAAAAGAGGGCTGGTCGAGACGTCATCGGCTCTCTGGGCCACGCCGTACACGTCCGCGAACAGTCCGCCCAGGTACGCGGTCATGCCGCGAGCCAGCAGCAGGCCCACGCCGACTCCGGCAAACGAGCCCACCAAACCCGCCACCGCCCCTTCCGCAAGGAACAGCGCGCGAATCTGGTTGCGCGTCGCTCCAAGAGCCCGCAGAATCCCGATCTCCGGCCGCCTCTGCGCCACCGAGATTTGAAACGTGTTGTAGATGATGAACATCCCGATGAATAGCGCGAACGCGCTGGTGACGTTCGCGCTGATTGAATAGGCACGGCTGAGAGATTCGAACTGCTGCCCGCGCGCCGACGGCTGCGCCACTTCGAATCCCGGGCCAAGCAGCGAGCGCAACTGATCGCGCACAGCCTCAACCGTTGTGCCTTCCTTCACCGCCACGTCAATGCGATCGAACTTGCGGCCACGCCCGAAAATGCGCTGCGCCGCATAGATGTCCATTACGGCAAGATTGCCGCCGAACGCACTTGCCAGACCGCCCGACTTCATAATGCCGCGCACCGTAAACATCCGCTCGCCCTGCATCGTGCTCATAGGCAGCTTGCTGCCGGTATGCAGCCCCGCTTCGTGGGCGAACGTGGTCGTCACGATGATCGAATCCGGCTGCGCTAGAAACACAAGCGGATCGTCCACCACCGCGTCATCATCGCCTTCGATGTTGTAGTCGCGCAGGCCGCGGTCGCCCGTCATGTCTACGCCCAGGATCAGCAGGCTGCCTTGTCCCTTCAGGCCCGTGTTCGCAACCGCTTCGATTACCGGCGAGGCCACGCGCACATCGCGCAAGGATTGCACCTTGTCCAGCACATCTTCATCGAAGCCCGTTTCGCCTGACGTCACCTGTAGCTGTGTTGTACCGGCAATCCGGTCCACGGTGTTCTGAAACGCAAACAGGACCGATTGATTTGCCGTGTGCATGCCGACGAACACCGCCACGCCCAGCACAATGCCCATCGCCGTCAAGATCGAGCGGAGCAGGTGCTTACGGACGTATGGCCAGCTAATCAGTCGCAGCAGAATCACGCCGCGTTCACTCCCACCCGATCTTCGACGACCTGCCCATCGCGAAGCGCAATTACGCGCGGGCAGCTTTCGGCAACTCCGCGGTCATGGGTCACAATCAGAACCGTGGAGTTGAGCCGCTGGTGCAGATCGCGAATCAGTCCGAGAATCTCGTCGCCGGTGTGGGTGTCCAGATTGCCTGTCGGCTCGTCGGCCAGCAGAATCGGCGGGTAAACCGACAGCGCCCTGGCAATTGCGACGCGCTGGCGCTCGCCGCCGGAAAGCTCATCCGGAAGATGCTCGATCCGATGTCCGAGTTGTACGAGGTTGAGCAGCTCCCGCGCCCGCTCTTCAGTCTTCTTCCGCGGCCAACCGCGCAGGTGCAGCGGAATAGCGACATTCTCCAGACATGACAGCGTCGGAAGCAGGTTGAAAAACTGAAAGATGAACCCGATCTTGTCCCGCCTCACGCGCGTGAGTTCGTCGTCCGAGAGGCCGCTGAGACGCGCGCCGTCGATCGTGATCTCGCCATTGGTCGGATGGTCGAGTCCGCCAATGAGATTCAGCAGCGTGGACTTGCCGGAGCCCGACGGACCGACAATCGAAACCATTTCGCCGCGCTGAATATCGATGTCGACCGACTGAAGCGCCGTCACGCGCCGCTTCCCTTCGTACGCCTTGCTGACGTTCGCCAGGTTGATCACGTCGGCCGATCAGTCCGCCGCGCCGCTTTGCGCAGCTTCACTTGCCGTGAAGTACACGCAATCGGGATGATGGAAAACCAGCGCGCTGACACTGGCCTCGGGCTCCATCATCATCCCCTCCGTGAGAAGAACACCGATCTCTTCTGGATGAATCAGCTTCCAGATGCCCTGCTGGTCCTCCATATTCGGACACGCCGGGTAGCCGAAGCTATAGCGCTTGCCTCGGTACCGCGAGGTAAAGCGCTCCTGCATCGTCATGGTAGGCGGGTCGGGGAAGCCCCAGTCCTCGCGAATGCGCCGATGCAGCCACTCGGCCGCTCCTTCCGCGGTCTCCGTCGACAATGCCAGCAGCGCGATGGACTTGAAGTATTCACCATCCTGCTTCGCTTCTTCGGCATGCTCGCGAATGCCTCCACCCGCCGTCACTACGAAGAGAGCAACATGGTCGCGCGCGCTCTCTGTCGGATCCAGCACGTAGTCGCTCAGGCACAAACCATCGGACTTGGCCTGCCGATCGAAATGGAACGTATGCAGCGGGCTGGTCGCGCCTGGCGCAAAGAAGTGGATGGAATTGCCGTCCCGCTCCGTCTCGAAGAACTGCCACACGGCCTTCGGCTTCATGAATTCCGCAGCCCACTTCTTCACGTCTTCAACGCGGTGGAACAGCTCAATCGCCTTCTCGCCCCGATCCTGCAGAAGCTTCTCGAAATTCCCCTTGAACCCGAGATTCTTGCCGTAGAGCATGAACGGATTGATGTAGCTCCAGATCTCTACCAGGTTCGGAATGCTGCGGACTCTCCGGTCGAGATAAGGCGCGGCCGGAATCGGAATTTCAGTCCGTACCTTCGGGCTGCGGCGTGTCTGCCGTGGACCGACTGTCGCGGTGACGACCGGAACCACCGCTGGCGCCTCCAAATGCGTGTGCGCCTGCAACACCTGCGCGCGAGTCGCCGGGTCCATGATCTCGTTCATCAACCGCAGACCCGTCATGGCGTCTTTCGCGTAAAACGTCGGCGAGCCGTAGCTGGGCGCGATCTTCGTCGCCGTAAACTTTTCAGAAAGCGCCGCGCCGCCCACCAGCAATGGCAATCTTATCCCGTGTGCCCGCAAGTCGCCGCCGGTGATCACCATCTGCTGCGTGCTTTTCACCAGCAGGCCCGATAGGCCGATCGCGTCCGGCTTGTGTTCCTCGTACGCCCGAATAAGGTCCTCCGGCGGCACCTTGATTCCCAGGTTCACCACCGTATAGCCATTGTTGGAAAGGATGATCTCAACCAGGTTTTTGCCAATGTCGTGGACGTCGCCCTTCACCGTCGCGAGTACGATCTTGCCGCGCGCCGCCGTCTCACTCTTCTCCATGAACTGCTCGAGGTGGTTCACGGCAGCCTTCATCGATTCCGCGGACTGCAGCACCTCCGCAACGATCAGTTCATTGTTGTTAAACAACCGGCCGACTTCGGTCATCCCCGCCATCAGCGGACCATTGATAACGTCTAGTGGAGCAGCGCCTTCCGCCAGTTTGCGGTCCAGGTCGGGAACCAGACCGTCCTTCGTGCCTTCGATGATGTAATTCGCCAGGCGCTCGTCCAAAGGAAGGTCGTCAGCCTTCTTCTTCTCCTTCCTGCCCGTCTTGCGAAAGTGATCGGTGATCCCGGCGATATGAAACTGATTGATCGCGATCTTCTGCTCACGTGTCTGCTGGCGCCAGTCCTCCGGAGCCGGAACTTCGGCCGGTGGTGTGTTGAACAACAGATTCTCAGCCAGCCGCCGCTCCTCGATTGGAATCGATGCGAATCGTTCCAGCTTTTCCGAGTTGACGATGGCGAGGTCGAGCCCGGCTTTCGTGCAGTAATACAGGAAGACCGAATTGACCACCTCGCGTGCCGCCGCCGGCAGGCCAAACGAGATGTTCGAAATCCCGAGTACCGTCTTGACGAACGGGATCTTCTCTTTTACAAGACGAATGGCCTCAATCGTCTCCACTGCCCCGCCGATGTAGTTCTCATCGCCGGTCGCGCATGGAAAAACCAGTGGATCGATGATAATGTCTTCCGCCGGGATTCCGTATTTCTCCGTCAACAACGCCACGGAACGCTGCGCCACCTCCAGCTTGCGCTCCCGCGTGAACGCCTGCGCTTGAACCTTGTCCTCGTCAATCGTGCCGACGATCAGTGCCGCCCCGTACGCCTTCGCGATCGGACACAGGCGCTCGAACTTCTCCTCTCCGTCCTCCAGGTTGATGGAGTTGATGATTGACTTGCCCTGGCAATAAGTGAGCGCCAGTTCCACCGCGATCGGATCGGTGGTGTCGATCATTATCGGTGCCTTCGCCTTACGAATGAGCTTCTCGTAAAACGGCGGGATGTCCCTCATCTCCTCTCGATCGCTCGACTGCAGGCAGACATCGACGATATGCGCGCCGTTCCGGATCTGCCAGCGCGCGATTTCGGACGCCTCCTCCCACTTCTCCTCCGCCACCATGTTCTTGAAGAGCCGCGAACCGATAACGTTGGTGCGTTCGCCGACGATTAGCGGACGATTGCTGTCTTCCGCCTCCACCAGTTCAATCCCGGAATAGAAGGCCCGATGCGAGGGAGGCTTCAGGGCCCGCGGCGTCTTGCCCGCGACCATCTCCGCGATGGCGCGAATGTGATCGGGCGTCGTGCCGCAGCACCCCCCGACCATGTTCAGCCAGCCGTTCTCGACGAACCGCTCCAGTTGCGCCGCGAGAGACTCCGGCGTCTCGAGATACTTGCCGTCTTCGTTCGGGAGCCCGGCATTCGGATAGCACGAAGTCCGCGTCGAAGCCATCTCGTGCAGCGTGCGGATGTGGTCCGTCATGAACTCCGGACCCGTGGCGCAGTTCAATCCCACGGAAAGCAAACTCGCGTGTGCGATGGACGAATAAAGCGCATCGGCGGTCTGACCCGCAAGCATCGTGCCCATCGGCTCGATGGTCCCCGACACGGACTTGAGAATCGGGTGCCCCAACTCCTTTTCGAGCTCTTGAATCGCCAGTAGCGCGGCCTTGATGTTCCGCGTGTCCTGGGCCGTTTCAATAACCAGAAAGTCGGCGCCGCCCTCAATCAGTCCTTTGGCCTGAGTGTAGTAGCCCGCCTTCATCTGCTCGAAGGTCACATTGCGCGTGACCGTCACCGACCGCGTCGTAGGCCCCATCGAACCCGCGACGAACCTCAGCTTCCCAGGGACCGAAAACTCGTCGGCTGCCTGGCGCGCAATTCTCGCCGCCTCGCGATTGATTTCGGCGCACTTGAAGCCGATGTCGTACTCGTTCAGCGAGACTTCGTGAGCGTTGAATGTATCCGTCTCGACGATATCGGCGCCCGCTTCCAGATACGCGCGATGGATGTCCAGAATGACGTCCGGCCGGGTCAGCACCAGGTTGTCATTGCACCCCTCCAGCGCGGCTCCTCCGAAATCGTCCGCAGTCAGGTTTTGCCGCTGGATCATCGTGCCCATAGCGCCGTCGAGCACCAAAATGCGGCTCTCCAAAGCGTCCAGCAAAGCTTGTTGGCGTTCGTTCATCTGCCTTTTCAGTGTAACCGGTCAGAGCTTGCAAGGGAGCATAATCATGATTATCATGATTATCATGAATTGCGCCGATTTGATCTGGGTTGCAACTGCACTTCTCACGCAACGTGATCCCGGTCGAACGGGCTTTCCCCATGAAGAAATCCGGCGGAAGGTTTATGAGATCGAGCCGGAACATGGCTTCACCGATTCCGCCGTACGCTCGCATATAACGAGTCACTGCGTGGCTAACAAGAAGCCCGACCCAGGCAAGCACCGCAAACTTTTTCGCAACTCCGATGGCACGTATCGTCTTTACAAGTCTGGCGACCAGTCTCACCCAGGCCGGCACACTGGCAAACTCGCGCCACAACGCGAACTGCTGCCGCCAAAGTACCGGCCGCTTATCGATTGGTACGAGTCCGCCTACGCTCCAACTCCAGTTCCATCCGAAGAAGACGACCCGATCCTGTCACTAGCAGGCGTCGGCAAGGAGATTTGGGAATCGCTGGGCGGGGGCGAGAAGTTCATCGGAGAGCTTCGAGAGAACTGGCATGGAATAGCACCAACTCGCGAAACGCGGCGAAAGAAGGCAGTATGAGCCTGGTTTTCTGGGACACGATGCTCTTCGTGTATCTGCTGGAAGATCATCCGCTGTTTGCCGGACGCGTTAAGGAGATACGCAGCCGTATGATCGATCGCGGCGATCAACTTTGCACCAGCGCCTTCACGCTCGGAGAATTATTGTCCGGCCCCTCGGCCCGCAACGATGCTCACATCGCGGGTCGCTATCGCGCGGCGATTCGCTCTCCTTATGTCCAGGTGTTATCGTTTACGGAACAAACGGCGGAGCATTTCGCGTCTATCCGGGCCAACCGGAGCGTGGCGCCGGCCGACGCGATCCAACTGGCTTGCGCCGCGGAAGCTAAAGTGGACCTGTTTCTGACAAACGATCGACACTTGTCAAAGCGGCTCGTGGTGCGCGGAATCCAGTTCATCGGCGATCTGGATTTCGACTATCTCTAGTTTCGCCTACTGTATCGACTCCGAAGCCCGCAGGAACTTATCCACTCCTGCCGCCGCCTGACGGCCTTCGGCAATCGCCCACACCACCAGGGATTGACCGCGGCGGGCGTCGCCGGCCGCGAACACGCCGGGCACCGACGACATATAGTTTCCATCGGTAGCCACGTTGCCGCGAGCGTCCAGACTCACCCCGAGTTGTTCGACCAGACCTGCCCGAACCGGCCCGGTGAAACCCATTGCCAGCAATACCAGGTCAACGTCTATCGTGAACTCCGAACCCGCCAGAGGTTCGAACTTCGGCGCCGGACCCACACGCACCGCATGCAGCTTCTTCACGTTTCCGTTCTCGTCCCCGCTGAAGTGCATCGTCGAGATGCTCCAATCCCGCTGGCCACCCTCTTCGTGCGAGCTTTCAGAGCGCAATTGCAGAGGCCACAGCGGCCACGGAGTCTCCGGTGCGCGATCGGCGGGCGGCATGGGAAGAATCTCGAACTGGTGCACGGATGCCGCCTTCTGTCGATGAGACGTCCCGAGGCAATCGGCGCCTGTATCGCCCCCTCCAATGATCACCACCCGCTTACCCGTAGCCAGAATCTGGTTCGGCACGTAATCGCCGGCGCACTTCTTGTTCTGCTGGGGCAGAAACTCCATGGCAAAGTGAATGCCCTTCAGTTCCCTGCCCTGCACCCTGAGGTCGCGCGGGGCTTCGGCGCCGGCTGCAATCAGAATCGCGTCAAACTGGGTGCGCAGTTCCGCCCCGATAACCGACTCGCCCACGTTGCACTTCGTGTGAAACTCCACGCCCTCCGCTCTCATCTGCTCGATGCGGCGGTCGAGAATTCCCTTCTCCATCTTGAAATCGGGAATGCCATAGCGGAGCAGGCCACCGATCCGGTCAGCCTTCTCGAATACCGTCACGGTATGACCGGCCCGCGCGAGTTGCTGAGCGGCCGCCAGACCGGCAGGCCCCGATCCCACCACCGCCACCGTCTTCCCGGTTTTGTGCTCCGCGGGCTCCGGCTCGATCCAGCCCTCGCGGAAAGCATGCTCGATGATGCTCTTCTCAATCTGCTTGATCGTCACGGGAGGTTCGTTGATTCCGAGCACACACGACGCCTCGCAGGGAGCCGGGCAGATCCGGCCGGTAAACTCGGGAAAGTTGTTAGTCGCGTGCAAAACGCGAACGGCTTCGCGCCAGCGATCGCGATACACCAGATCGTTCCAATCCGGAATGATGTTGTTTAATGGGCATCCCGTATGGCAGAACGGCACGCCGCAGTCCATGCATCGCGCGCCTTGCGTTCGTACGCTATCGTCCGGGAATTCCCGATAAACCTCAAACCAGTCGTTGATCCGCTCAATGACGGGCCGGCGCTGCGGTAACTCGCGCGTGTATTCCAGGAAACCGGTCGTTTTACCCATGGGCCACCTCCGCCACCGGTCGCGCCACAGGCTTCAGCACGCGCCGGTATTCGTGTGGAAACACCTTGACGAACCGCGGCAGCATGCCGCTCCAGTTTTCCAGAATCCACTTGGCTCGCGGGCTGCCGGTCGCTTCAAAATGCTTTTGGATGAGGTCCTCCAGGAGCCGGATGTCCTGCGCATCAGAGACAGGTTCAAGCTCGACTTCGCCCCGGTTGCAGAGGCTTCGCGCAAAATCGCCATACTCGTCGAGCACGTAGGCAAAGCCGCCAGTCATCCCCGCGGCAAAGTTGCGACCGGTCCGCCCCAGCACCACCACCAGGCCCTTGGTCATGTATTCGCAGCCGTGATCGCCGACGCCTTCGACCACCGCCGTAGCGCCGGAATTCCGGACCGCGAACCGTTCGCCTGCCATGCCATTAAAGAACGCCTCGCCCGACGTCGCGCCATAAAGAACGACATTGCCCACAAGAATGTTCTCCTCAGGCTGGAAGCCCGAGGCACGCGGCGGATAGACGATCAGCCGGCCGCCCGACAGACCCTTGCCAACGTAATCATTGGCATCGCCTTCGAGCGTAAGCGTCACGCCTTTCGCCAGGAACGCGCCAAAGCTCTGGCCCGCCGACCCGTTAAATTCGAACCGGATCGTGTCGTCCGGCAAGCCTTTCGAGCCATACCGCCGCGCGATTTCGCCGCTGAGCATCGCACCAACGGTGCGGTGAATGTTCCGGATCGGCATCTTGAATTCCACCGGCGTGCCGTTCTCGAGTGCGTCGCGCGCATGGTCAATCAGCTTCGAATCGAGCGCCTGGTTTAACCCGTGATCCTGCGGCATCGTGCATCGTCGGCTCACGCGCGACGGCACTGGCGGATTGAAGAGAATCGACGAGAAATCGAGCCCCTTCGCCTTCCAATGATCGATAGCGGTCCGCATTTCGATGCGGTCCACACGCCCGATCATTTCATTCATGGTGCGGAACCCCAGTTGCGCCATAAACTGCCGCACTTCTTCCGCAACGAAGAAGAAGTAGTTGATGACATGCTCAGGCTGCCCCTGGAACTTCTTGCGTAATTCCGGATTCTGCGTGGCAATGCCGACCGGACACGTGTTGAGGTGGCATTTCCGCATCATGATGCACCCCAGCGCGACCAGCGGCGCCGTCGAAAACCCGAACTCTTCGGCGCCCAGCAAAGCCGCAACCACCACGTCGCGTCCGGTCTGGAGCTTGCCGTCGGTTTGCACCCGTATGCGGCTGCGCAGGTCGTTCATCACCAGCACCTGCTGCGTTTCCGCCAGTCCCAATTCCCAGGGCGCACCCGCATGTTTGATGGAGGTCAGAGGCGACGCGCCCGTTCCGCCGTCGTACCCGCTGATCAGCACCAGGTCGGCATGCGCCTTGGCGACACCCGCAGCCACGGTGCCGACGCCGACTTCCGCCACCAACTTCACCGAAATGCGCGCCGACGGACTGACGTTCTTGAGGTCGTAAATCAACTGCGACAAGTCTTCGATGGAATAAATATCGTGATGTGGCGGCGGCGAAATCAAAGGCACACCGGCGATGGAATGCCGCACGCGAGCGATCACTTCGTCCACCTTGTGGCCCGGCAACTGGCCGCCTTCACCGGGCTTCGCACCCTGCGCGATCTTGATCTGCAGTTCGTCGGCGTTAACCAGGTAGTTCGTCGTGACGCCGAACCTCCCCGACGCCACCTGCTTAATCGCGCTGCGCCGCCAATCGCCATTCGGATCGCGCTGGAAACGAGCCTCGTCTTCCCCGCCCTCACCCGTGTTCGAACGGCCGCCAATGCGGTTCATGGCGATGGCTAGCGTCTCATGCGCCTCTTTACTGATCGACCCAAACGACATCGCGCCGGTCGCAAATCGCTTCACGATCTCGCTCGCCGGCTCGACTTCCTCAAGCGGTATCGGCTTCGCCGCCGGCTTAAGCTCCATCAGGCCGCGCAGCGTGCAAAGCTGTTTGCTCTGGTCGTTGATGAGCTTCGTGTATTCCTGGAACGTGGCGAAGTTCTGCTGTCGAACCGCGTGCTGCATTTTGCTGACGGTCTGCGGATTCAGCAGGTGATACTCGCCGCGGACGCGGTATTGATAATTTCCTCCAACTTCAAGTTCGGTGTCCGACTCCTTCAATGCGCGCAAGGCGTAATCGTGTTTCACCTTCGCCTCGCGAGCCAGCACGTCGAGCCCGACGCCCTCTATGCGGGATTGCGTGCCGGTGAAATAGCGATCCACCAGCCCCTTGTTCAGCCCGATCGCCTCGAAAATCTGCGCGCCGCGATAGCTCTGCAGCGTCGAGATGCCCATCTTCGAAAAGACCTTCAGCAGGCCCTTGTTGACGGCTTTCTTGTAATTCCGCAGCGCGGTTTCAAACGTGATGCTCGGCCCCAGACGCCCGCGCAGCGCCATGTCTTCGAGCGTCTCGATCGCCAGGTATGGATTCACCGCGCTGGCGCCGTAGCCGATCAGAAGAGAGAAATGCATCACTTCTCGCGGCTCGCCCGATTCTATAATCAAGGCCACCTGCGTCCGAGTTCCCTCCCGAACCAGGTGATTGTGAACCGCGGTCAGCGCCAGCAAACTGGGGATCGGCGCATACTCCTCGTCGGTTCCCCGATCCGACAGAATCAGCAACGTATACCTCGACTTGATAGCCAGCGATGCGCGCCGGCACAGCCCGTCGAGCGAGCGCTCCAGTTCTTTGCCACCCCCATCCACCCGGAACTGCATCGGCAGCGTGCAGCAAAGCAATTCGCTCGTCGACACGCGACGCAGCCTCTCCAGGTCGCGATTTGTCAGCAGGGGATGCTCCAGCTTGAGCGTATGGCAGTGCAGCGGAGTCTCATCGAGGATGTTCCGCTCGGTTCCGATGTAGCTCGTTAGCGACATCACCAGTTCCTCGCGGATCGGATCGATCGCGGGGTTCGTCACCTGAGCGAATAGCTGCTTGAAATAGTTGAAGAGCGACTGCGGCTTGTCCGAAAGGCAGGCCAGCGGCGTGTCCACGCCCATGGAACCTACCGGATCGTCGCCGGTCGTCGACATCGGACCGAGGAAGATGCGGAGGTCCTCATCGGTGTAGCCGAATGCCCGCTGCCGCACAATCAGCGTCTCGGGATCGAATCCGTAGACGCGCGGAGGCTCCGGCAGCGAGTCGAGCGTGATCTGGTTTTCCTTGATCCATTGGCCGTACGGCTGTCGCGACGCCAGGCTCTGCTTGATTTCTTCGTCGGGAACGATGCGGCCTTCCACCGTATCGACCAGCAACATGCGCCCCGGCTGCAGGCGACCTTTGAATTGCACATCCTCGGGCTTCACCGGAAGCACACCGGCCTCGGAAGCCATAATGAGCAAACCGTCCTTGGTGACGAGGTATCGCGCCGGCCTCAGACCGTTGCGGTCGAGCGTTGCGCCAATGACGCGGCCATCCGTAAACGCCACTGCCGCCGGACCATCCCAAGGCTCCATCAGCGACGCGTGAAATTCGTAGAATGCGCGCTTGGCGGGGTCCATCGTTTCGTCGTGGTCCCACGCCTCGGGAATCAGCATTGCCATGACGTGCGGCAGGCTGCGACCCGCCAGCGTGAGCAGCTCGATCGCGTTGTCCAGCGAAGCCGAATCGCTGCCGCCCACCTGAATCAACGGAAAAAGCTTCTTGATATCGTTTCCAAACAACGGCGACGACAGAACCTTCTGCCGCGCATACATCCAGTTCACATTTCCGCGAACCGTGTTGATTTCGCCGTTGTGGCAGATGTAGCGGTACGGGTGCGCCAGTTGCCAGGTCGGGAAGGTGTTCGTCGAAAAACGCTGGTGTACCAGACAGAGCGAGCTGACGGCTTCCGGATCGGTCAGTTCCTCGTAGAACTCTGCAATCTGCGGAGCCAGGAGCAGGCCCTTGTAAATCATCGTGCGCGACGACAGCGACGGCACATAAAAGAAGCTTTTCTCCGGGATGTCGGACGCGCCGATTTCGGCCTCGGCTCGTTTCCGCACGATGAAAAGCTTGCGCTCCAACTCATCCTGCGTCATTCCATGGGCGCCCCGAATGAAGATCTGCTCGATGTAAGGCTGCGAAGCCCGAGCGATGCGGCCGATGGTATTGGCCTTCACCGGCGTGTCGCGCCAGCCAAGAACTGTCAGGCCTTCTTCGCGCGCGATCCGCTCGAGAATGCCTTCCACGAGCAGGCGCGGTTGGCGATCGACGGGCAGAAAGACCAGGCCGGCGCCGTACTCACCCGGCTCGGGCAGCGTGAATCCCAGCTTGGCGCACTCACGCGCAAAAAACGCGTGAGGAATCTGGATCAGGATGCCGGCGCCATCGCCGGTGTCCGGGTCGCAGCCGCATGCACCCCGATGCGCCAGATTCACGAGAATCTGAATGCCCTTGACGATGATGTCGTGCGACTTCTCGCCCTTAATGTTGACCACGAAGCCTAGACCGCAGGCGTCGTGCTCGTTGCGTGGATCGTATAAACCTTGCTTACGTGGCAGACCGTTCATGCTCAACTCCAAAGGTGGGGCACAAACCGGTAGGTGTGCATACACCGCAGGCTGGTTGGCCTGTGTTTGCGATCCAGTATAGCAATGCCCACAACTATTAGTCCAGTGAAATTTGTATTTGACTTAACATAAGGAAATCTAATAGTATTGCAGTATACACATGGGGTTCGATCACCTTCGGCTTTTCAGGGACATAGCCCAGTCCAGAAGTCTCAGCAAGGCAGCGGCTCTAAACGGCGTCAGCCAATCGGCGGCGAGCCAGCACGTTCAGGAGCTGGAGCGCGAACTCGGCGTGACCTTGCTCGATCGCGCCACTCGACCTCTAATGGTCACCGAAGCCGGACGTCTCTACGCCGAGCTCTGCCGCGATGTGCTGCGCCGCTGGGATGAATTCGATGCCGCGGTCGGCCAGCTAAAAACCGAAGTCGAAGGCACAGTTCGGGTGGCGTCGATTTACTCCGTGGGTCTCTCCGAAATGTCGCAGCTCGAACAGGAATTTCTACGGCGTCATTCGGACGCCAAAATCGAAGTGGAGTATCTTCGTCCGGAGAAAGTCCTGGAGGCGGTGGTGACCGATCGCGCCGACCTCGGACTGATGAGCTATGCCGAGCCAAACAAGGAGATCACGGTGCTGCCGTGGCGCGAGGAACAAATGGTGGTCGCGGCCTCGCCCTATCATCCGATTGCACAGATGGCCGAAGTAACGCCCCAGGATCTCGACGGTGTGGATTTTGTGGGGTTCGACGAGGACTTGCCAATCCGCCGCGACATCGATCGCTTTTTCCGCGATCAGCACGTTCACGTGAATTTGCGATTGCACTTCGACAATTTGCAGATGATCAAGGAGGCGGTAGCACACGGCTCGGGGGTGAGTATCATGCCGGCGCGAATTATGGAGGCGGAAGTGGCGCAGGGAAGGTTGATTCCGATCCCCATCGCTGCGCCCGATTTATATCGGCCGGTTCGGATCATTCACCGGCGGAAGAAACGATTCCACCCGGCTGCTCAAGCATTCTTACAGCTTTTGCAGGAGCAGCCGGTTCAAGGTGGCTTGTAAGGCAGCTGTCAGAAAGTGGCGCAGGCGGTTTCGCCTGCGCTCCCGCCTGGGTTAGCGATGATTGTCGCGGCGTATTTCGCGGCTGGCGCCATTCTGCTCGCGATTCACCTAATGCCGTTGTTGCTGGTTTAACGCTCCGCCATTGGCATGCCGGTCGGCGGAAACCTGCCGATTGATGTTCTGCTCGCGAGACTCGGTGCGCGCCGCTTGTCCCGCCGACATCTGCCCGCTCCGAATCCCCTGCGAAATCCGATCCTGCTGGTTCTCGCGGCGTTCCCCCACCCGGTTATTGCCGTAGGTCGCATTCGAGCCATTGTGCTTGTCGTTGTATATTGAGCGGCTCAGATTGTTCTGTTGCTGGTTGACCTGCTGGTGCTCCTGCGGCGTCAGCCTGCCGCCGTTGGCTTGGCGGTCGTTGTGGATCTCATGATTCAGGTTTGCTTCGCGGCCCTCGAGATTGCGCGTCTCACCGGCGGTGAGCCTTCCGGACTGCACGCCGTTCGCGATACGCCCCTGTTGATTAAAGCGCCGGCCATTGACCGAATCCATCGCGGCGACCGACGGGTTCCCGTGATTCACGGAAGCCAGTTGGTTGCGATCGCTTGCGGCGAAGTTCTGGTGCGACATCTGCATCGAAGTCGCCTGGAAGTGCTGTTCGCGCGATGCCATCAACTCGCGAGGACTGGCCTGCGCGGTTACGCCGCCCGGTCCGTTGAAGCTGCTGCGGTTGACGTACGTCGTGTTGTGAATCACCGTGCGATCGACATAGACATTGCGCACCACAGTCGTATTCACGTTCATGACCGCGGTGTTGTAGCGGAACACATTACCGGCCCAGAATCCACCCACGAAGCCGACACCCGGGTATCCGAATCCGTAGTTAACGCCGCCGTAGAAGCCCACGTGAGGCCCCCAGTAACCGGCGTGCCAGGCATAAATTCCGCCGCCGAATCCCCAGTAGCCCGGAGTCCACAGCAGACCAAATTGTGGAGGTTGCACCCACACGCCTGGAACCCAGTAATAACCCGTCGGTCCCCAAGCCCAATATCCGGGAGTCCAGATGTAGCCATCTCCAGGGCAGAGCGGTTGAACGTACACCGGCATTACCGGCGGCGCAATAGTAATCGATACGGCGATGCCCGCGAACGAGACGGCAGGCAACAGTAGGAAGGCGATCGCCGAAAGCAACCACCGGTTCCGGGTCAGATGTTTGATTTGAGATAGCATGTGTCCTCCAGTCACGTTCTCGTTTGGCAATCCTCAGGCCAAAGACGCTATTTGCCCAGTAATTGTTGCATCCAAAGCCTTAGGGCGACCGTCAAAGCAAAAACATGGTGGTGCATAACGGCCACCTTGGCCGCTTGCCCGCGAAACAAATCTTAATAACTCAATCCCGTACGTATCAGGCGCGCGTTATGATACGTACGTGGCGAAGCTTACGTTGAGTGTGAATGATCAAGTAGTTTCCTCGGCGAAGCGCTATGCCCGGCAACATGGTCTTTCCATCTCGGGAATGGTGGAGACCTACCTGGCTTCAGTTGCCAATGACGCTCCTGCTGGTACCGGTGACACTCCAATCTTGCGTTCCTTGCGTGGCTCTCTAAAGAAGGCGGATCTCAACGACTACAAGAAACATTTGGCGACCAAGTATCGATGAAGCGAATCCTCTTCGATGTGAACGTCGTCCTCGACGTCCTGCTGGATCGAGCACCTCACGCAGAGGCAAGCGCCGCAGCATGGGCCGCGGTGGAAACGGGCATTGCCGAAGGTCTACTTGCCGCGCATTGCATGACGACTATCCACTACCTGATTCGAAAAGAAATGAGCGCGGCCAAAGCCAAGTCGACCATCTCTGCGATCTTGAAGGTATTCGGCGTGGCCGCTGTGGATAGCGCCGTCATTCACGAGGCGCTTGAGTTACCTTTTGCCGATTTCGAGGATTCAGTGACGGCGGCCGCCGCACGGCTCGCCCGCTGCGATTTTATAGTGACCCGAGATCCAAAAGGCTTTCGGGGATCCCCGGTACATTGCCTCACGCCGGAAGCGGTAATGCCGCTCGTGCAAACGTGAGCAGGCTTAGTCAGCGGCTACCAACAGCACTAGGTTTTCGGGGCCTCCGCGGATCATCAGCAGCTCGGGAGTCCCTCGGTCGGCGCCGCCGATCCGAACCTTCTCCAGCCGCTCGATTCCATTCGGCGTAAGGATCCTGCGCGCATTTGCGATGATCGCCGTCGCGTCAGCCCGTGTGAGCGGCTCGAACAACGCGAAAAACGGAAGTCTTCTGCGGGTTACCAAACATGAGTCTCTTCTGGAGGCCTTCAGCCCCCGAAAACCTTTACCGCCGCACGATAACTTCCCGCAAGTTATCTCGGGTGAGGAAGAACTTCACGGAATGAAATCGCTGGAACAGCTTCTCGATGGTTCGGTTATTGAAGAACTGCCCCGTAGCTCGCTCGCCCCGAGTCGTCAATGACAAGGTTTTGGAATCGGTGATGCGATACGAATAGACCGGCACCGCATGCACCTTCTCGTTGGCGTTGAAAAACGCCAGCAGCACCGCGTTGGGGCGCAGAATGCGAGACAGTCGGTCGACAACGGCTTCGACAAGCTGCGGCGAGAGGAACTGCAGCGTGTCCCAAACGAGCGCTCCGTCGAATGCCCCGTCCTGAAAATCGAGAGTCTGCGCCAGGAAAGCGTCCACGCGCGCCGCATCCGATTGGCTTTCTAAAGTGGCGCCGTTCTTGCCGAAAACCTCTTCAATCGTGCCGACCACATCTTCCGAATAGATGCGGTGCCCGAGATTCGTGATGAAGCTGATATTCGCCTGGCTGGCGCCCGAGAAGTCGAGAATCGAAAGACCATCGCGATCCTGCAGCGACGCGAAGAACTGCTCCAGGCCGTTACTGTTTCGCGTAACCGCGGCGGCATGCCGCCCCGCCGCGGGCGCTGCCGGCCGCGATTCGGTTTTCCAGCGACTCAGCACTGTTCCACCTCAACTTCCTCGCACGCCACAAGTGGCGCAGGCGTTTTCGCCTGCGTCTGCCTGATCATTTTGCCGCGTTCTGTACCGTCGGTTTCGCTACTGCCGGCTGAGGCGCGGGAGTCGCGGCAGCGGCTGCCGGTTTCGGAGCTTCCACTCGAGGTTCTGGATTCTTCGTGATATCGATGCTCCCCTTAAAATATGCCCCGTCCTCGATCACGATGCGCGACGTCTTTATATCGCCAACTAACCGCGCGTCTTTGCGTATGTCAATCTTGTCCGCCGCCTCCACGTTCCCGTTGATCGTGCCGAGCACGACAATCTCACGGGCCTTGACGCCGGCCTGAACTTTTCCGTTCGGTCCCACGGTGAGCCGGTGCTCGTGCACGTCGACCGACCCGTCTACTTCACCGTCGATGGTAAGATCCTCGCGGCTGAAGATCTGCCCTTTAATCATTACCGACTTGCCGATCATCGCCGATCCGCGCGACGATTCGGGAGTATGAAAGCTGGGTGTGGGTGCGGACATAGTTGGTGTGCTCTCCTTGCTCGCGGGCGCGGCTGTACTCGGGGACTGCGCGGGCCTTGCAGGGTACTCTTCTTCTTTTCGTTTATTCCACACGGAAGTTCTCCTTCGTACCAGTACGTATGAATATTAGAGCCGGCGCGAGGACTCCCTTGCACCGTGTTACGCCCATAACTAGAGTATACAGGCGGCCCCCTTCTGCGGCGCTCTTTTTTGGCCGGCCCTCTCCATCCGTTCAGCATACCGCTAAATTCGTCTTCAGTCCTCTTTGCTTGCGACCTCGCTAGCCGTGATGCTACGCTCGTTCCGTTAAGCACCACGCGTTGGAGGGAGCCATGAAAAGAGCATTTACTCTGTTCGCATCCGCCGCCTTAGCGGCCATGCTGTCCGCCCAAAATATTACGCCTCCGAAGACGACCCTCAAGGTTGGCGACGAAGCGCCTGACTTTACACTCACAGACACCAATAACAAACCCGTCAAGCTGTCCGATTTCCGCGGCAAGAAGCCCGTCGTACTGGCCTTCTTCCCCGCCGCGTTCACCGGTGGTTGAACGAAGGAAATGCTCGCGTACCAGTCTGGTATCGCTAAATTCAACGGCATGGATGTTCAGGTTCTAGCCATCAGTACCGACTTCAATCCAACGTTAAAACACTGGAAGGAAACTGAACTCAAAGCCGAATTCCCTATGCTTAGTGACCACTCCCGCAAGGTTTCAGAAGCTTATGGCATCCTGATCCCGAACCTCGGAATTGCGAACCGCGCGACGTTTGTAGTCGACACCGACGGCAAAATCGCGAGTATCGAAGAGGGCAACACAGCTCTCGATCCGATGGGCGCGGAAACTGCATGTAATCGTCTTAAGCACAAGACCGAGTAGTATTTAGAAAGGTGGCGCAGGCGGTTTCGCCTGCGCATTCCCGGTAATGACGTCGCCCTATAGCCTCAATCAATAATTTCGATTGGACGCCGCCCGCATGCCGCCCTACGCTGAATACTATGTCATCGACGTTTTTGGCGGACCCCGCGAGTTCTCAGATTGCTCTATTACATCGAATCAGCAATATCGTCAGTTCCGAACTATCGCTCGATGAAATGCTCGGTCTGATTGTTGGGCTCACCTCGCAGGTGACTGCCTGTGACGCTTGCCTCGTTTACCTCATCGAGCATGAAACGGGTGAAATCGTACTACGCGCTTCCCAGGTGCCACACGCCGAGGACCTCGGAACGTTGCGCATGAAGATGGGTGAAGGTGTAACCGGCTGGGTCGCTGAACACAAATCCGTGGTCGCGCTCGCATCAAATGCCGCTTCCGACGAGCGCTTCAAATACTTCCAGGCCCTGATCGAAGATACTTACGAAGCTTTCCTCTCGGTGCCGCTCGTTACCGGTGGCGATGTCGTCGGCGTCATTAACGTGCACCATCGCGAAGAACACGGCCACACACCCGACGAGATTGCCTTGCTGACCTTCGTTGGCGAACAGATGGGTGTCGCCGTTTCGCGGTCATTGCTGGCCGATCAGAACGCGCGCCTGCTCGAAGAAGCCCGCGAAGCCAAGCGCCAGCTCGAAATTCGCAAAGTCGTCGAGCGCGCCAAAGGCATCCTGCAGCATCGCCACAACCTGACGGAAGAAGAAGCGTATCTCCGCCTGCGCAACGAGAGCCGCCGTCTCCGCCGCCCGATGAAGGACCTCGCCGAAGCCATCATCCTGGCCGAAGATCTGAGCCGCAAGGGCCAAGCCGTCTAGTTGAAGGGTCTTGGACCGATGTGGAAGGGTGCAGCAGGCATTTAGCCTGCCTTTGGACTTCACCGCGAAAGAATGCTGTGTTGCGGAGCCAGTAATGCAGGCTGTTAGCCTGCGGCGGGTTGTTAACCCGCCTCCGCACCGCAGGCAACCCGAACTCCCAGGTTTAGAGAAAACTAAGTAGCGTTGGGCTTCAGCCGGCCTTCAGACCTCACCGAGGAAGGGCAGGCGGTTTCGTCTGCCGTTAATCGATGGGTATTCCACCGCTTTACCAATAATTTTCCGCGAAAATTCGGGACCTCGCCCCCCACCTGACGCCTAAGAATATGATACGCTTTGTGCCTTATGAAGCACCTCGGCGCTGTCGTATTATTCTCAGCTTTCTCCCTGCTTGGGCAGCAGTATGACGCCCCACATCATTTCCTCGGCACCGCGCTGCCGTTAACAACCCCCACTACGGCCTATCCTGAACAGGCCGCCCGTCAGCACCTGCGCAGCGTGGCACAGGAGTTGTCGCTCTCGCCCGAGGACCTCGCCAGCGTCTATCTGGCGAAGCAATACGGCACCGCGCATAACGGGGTAACTCACCTGATATTCCGCCAACGATTCGCCGGCGTAGGTGTGCAAAACGCCGAGTGGGTAGTGAATCTCGACCGAAATGGCCGCGTGCTGAATGCCGGTGGAAATCTATATCCGGCGCCGCATTCTCAGACGCTTCCCACTCGTGATCGCGCCGCCCGCGCGGCACAATCCGCGGTAGCCGCCGTGAATCCCTCTTTGAAAGGCGCCTTCGCCGCCGTCGAGAGCTCCCAGCCGCCGCGACGCCCGCAACTCATCCGCTTCGCGCACGGACCGTTGGCCCGCGATGTGGAAGGCGAACCCACCTGGTATGCCCACCGCGGCACTCTTCGTCCGGCATGGAGTTTCTTTGTAGCCGACACCGACCAGGTGCATCGCTACGCGGTCACCGTGGACGACCAATCCCAAACCATCCTGCACCAACACGCGCTGACATTTTTCCAGCAGGCGGCAACCACCACATACCCATCGCCAGCACCGCACGGCATGGTGTTCGACCAGGATAGTCCGCAGCCCAACCCGACGCCCGGAATCCAACTCACCGCCCCGCCGCCAGTGGTGCCGCGAGTGATGAAGGATTTCACCGGTGACCCGACCGCATCGCCGTTTGGCTGGACCGACGGCACGGCCACTTCCGGCAACAACGTGGTCGCGGGCGAAAACCTGGCCGGCACAAGCTTCATCATGCCCGTCCCCGTCGCGGGAGTGAACGGCGAGTTCAATTTCCCTCTGCAAATCGGTCCCGGGTTCTTCCCGCTGAATTTCCCACAGGCCGCGGTGACCAACCTGTTCTACTGGATGAACCTCGCGCATGACCTGCACTATCAGTACGGCTTCGATGAACCATCCGGCAACTTCCAACTGAACAACATCGGACGCGGTGGGGTGGATGGCGACCCGGTCTTCGCATATGCCCATTTCGGCGCGGTTGCAGCCGGCAGCGGCGAGTTCGAGAATTCATTCTTCTCACTCGAAGGCAACGACGACGATGGCGTACAGGCCGAAATCTCCATGTTCATCAGTGGCGGCAGTGGTGCGCTGAACGACGTCTTCACCGACGGCTCATACGACTCCATGGTGATGGTGCATGAGTACACCCACGGCGTCAGTTCCCGGCTGGCGCGGCAGGTCTACACAACGTTTCAGGGAGCTTCGATGGGAGAAGCATGGAGCGACTTCTACGGCATCGAGTACACCACGCCCGATGGCGCGCCCCCTGACGGCATTTACCCCTCCGCCCAGTACTTCAACCAGAGTTGGGGCACCGGAATTCGCACGCGTCCGTACTCTACCGACATGAACGTCGACCCGCTCACGTATGCCAACCTGGGCCATGTGCGCTCGTTCCCCGAAGTTCACGCCGACGGTGAAATCTGGGTCGCGGCATTGTGGGACGTCCGCGCCAACTTGATCGCGCAGTTCGGCGAAGCCGAAGGACGCAAACGCGTGCGCCAACTGGTGATGGACGGCATGAAGCTGGCCGTGCCGGCCGCCTCTATGATCGACATGCGCGATGCCATCCTGCTCGCCGATCGCGTGGATTACAATGGCGCGAGTCAGCAGCAGTTATGGGCCGGATTTGCCAAACGCGGCATGGGAGCCCTCGCATTTTCTGACGGTGCGAACACCGTGCACGTCATGTCGTCGTTCGATATGCCTTCGAACACCGGCCAACTGAAGTTTTACGACGACCCCATTGTGCTCGGCGAGCCGCTTCGCGTTGTACTCGAGGATTTGAACTACTCGCAGCCCACTGTCCGGATCCAGTTGACGAGCAGTTCCGGAGACGCCGAGAATCTCATCCTGCACCAGCGCGGATCGGTCTACGAAGGCCAGATTGCCACGGTCCAGACGGCCGCGACGCCGTCCAATGCACGGCTTGAGCTCTTGAGCCAGGACCAGATCACTGCACAATACATGGACTGGGATATCGGCGATGGCACATCCAACCAGGTGCAAGCCACGATTCACACCATGATGCCGTATGCCCTCTTCGCTTCCGTGAACTCGTTCAGCTTCGAAAACGAGCGGCGGGTGACCGTCCCGCAGGGGTCCTATGCCATTCAGCAACTCCCGTTCGCGTTTCCGTTCTACGACAAGACCTATAGCAGCGTATACGTATTTTCAAACGGCCTGATTGCCTTTGAATTACCCGCGACGCCAGGAGCCTGCGCCGACTCCGTGAATCTGCGCAACTACCACGCCGTCGCTCCGCTCTGGACCGCATCGAGCGCCACCACCGTGACCGGCAGCGCGCAAAGCGGCGAAGGGGTGTATATCAGCATCGGCACGAATTCCATTACGTTCCGTTGGGCCGGCCAGTACACCGCACTCGCTCAATCCCCCAGCCCGACAAATTTCGCGGCGACCCTTTTCGCGGACGGCCGGGTCCAATTCAACTATGGCGGTGGAAACCAGACCACCGAGCAAGCGGCATCTTTTAGCGAATGCGGTCCCTCCGTTGTTGGCCTGGGAAACGGTCACGACGTATATGCCTTCTCCATTGGCTTCAGCTCACTGACAAATGCTCCAACCTTGCGATTCGATCCTCCGTTCCAAAATGTGTCTGTCCCGGATGCCACCATCGCAGCGCCACAGGATGGCGACCACGTGCAGGACATCCTGATGGTGAACGGTACCACCTCAGATTCAGCGGAGCCCGTAATCTCCCTCGACATTTTCGTCGACGGCAGGAGTGCGGCACACCTCGCCCCTGGTAGCACAAATACCCGCTGGTCGACTGTCTTGAACCTGTCCGGTCTGGGAATCGTGTCGGGCACTCACACGCTCGCGGTCAAAGTGACGAATTCCCGAGGAGGAACGAACATCGTGCCGGCGACACCGGTCAGCTTCACAGTCGATCCCGGCGCCGCTTTTGCGCCCGTCGTCACCATCGAATCACCCACCGACGGCGCCACCATCAAGGGACCGCTGATGGTCAGCGGATATGCCTACGATACCGCCCTGACGATCCAGGGCGTCGATACATTGATCGACGGTTTCACTTACGGCCCCACGACATACGGAGCCCCGCGGTCCGACATCTGCAATGCGCTTTCACCCGCACCTATCAACTGTCCGGCCATAGGCTTCAGCGCGACGATTCTAACCGTGGAAAGTGCCCCGCCCATTCCGGATGGTCCGCATACGCTACAGGTTCGGGTGCGCGACCAGACCGGACGTTTGACGCTCTACCCGGCGACACCATTGAACGTCACCGTGCAAAACGGGCAGGCCGCGCCGGTGATCGGCGTCCTGGAATCCCCGGCTAACAACGCCACTTTGTCCGGAACCGTCACGCTGTCTGGTTATATGTACTCCGCCGGACAGCGAATCATCGCAGGCGTCGTGATAGTGGATGGCTCGACTATAGGAACCGTGACGCTCGGCGTCCCGCGCCCGGACGTTTGCCCATCACTGCCGGCCGCGGATGCTTGTCCGAATATCGGCTTCACGTTTAACCTCGATACGACGAGATTCCAGAATGGTCCTCACACCATCGGAATCGAAGGTGTGAACACGCGCGGCGACTATGCGATTTTCCCGAACCTGACGGCCACCGGGATGAACATCTTCGTGAAGAACTAGGAGCGTGTCCAAATCGGGCAGGCTGAATGCCTGGCTGAATGCCTGCCCCGCCTGCCCCACCTTGGCTCGCAACCTACTGGGCCAAAAAGGTGGCGCAGGCCGTTTCGCCTGCTGCGGCTAAAATGAACAATTGCGCCCATTCGTCCCTTTATTTAAGAATCCGCACCTCCTGACCATAGCGGCGAACTTCTGGCAGCGCCCCTCCGACGAGAGCCGTTTCCCGATCGAAGCGAAGCTCTACAACACCGAACCCGGAGTCCAAGTCCTGGTTCACACCCAGCGCCCGCAAACCGATTCCCGAGCCGAGCTCATCCTGGTCCACGGCCTGGAAGGCTCCAGCGAATCCGGTTACGCCGTAAGCCTGGCCCACGCCGCGCTCGAAGCCGGCTACACCGTCCATCGCTTCAATATGCGGAGCTGCGGAGGCACCGAAGCGGTATGCGGAACCACCCTCTACCATTCCGGCCATACCTGCGACCTGCTCTGGCTTCTTCGCGAATTCCGCTCTCAAGGCCGCGGCCCGTTCTATTTGACCGGCTTTTCTCTGGGCGGCAACGTGGTGCTCAAGCTCGCCGGCGAATTGTCCGGCTCCGCCCCGGACCTGATCGCCGCCGTCTGCGCGGTCTCCACCCCCATTGACCTCGCCGCCTGCGCCCGTCGCCTGGGGGCCCGCTCCAACTTCCTGTATGCCGACCGCTTCCTGAAGCGTCTGCGCGAACGTGTTCGTCTGAAAGAACAACTCACACCTGGCCTGTTCGACCTCTCGCGCCTCCCCGGCGTGAAAACCATCTGGGATTTCGACAACACCTTCACCGCCCCTTCGTTCGGTTTCGGGACCGCGGACAACTACTACGCCACCCAGTCGGCCGCCCGCTTCCTCGATCGCATACGCGTCCCGACCCTGCTCATCCACGCGCAGGACGATCCACTTGTGCCCTTCGAAATCTACAACCTACCCGTCTTCCGCGAGAATCCTCACCTGACGCTCGTCGCCCCCGACCACGGCGGCCATGTCGGCTTCCTTTCCCGCTCCCGGCCGCGCTTCTGGCTCGACAGCGTACTGCTAGAATGGCTGGAGGAAGCTGGGAACAAAGTACATCCCAGTTTCGTCTCCTAAATTGAATGGCCCAAACCGCATCCTTCCGCGAGGCTATTTCTGTCGCGGTGGATTCCCTCCAAGGCAGTAAACTCCGCAGTTTTTTGACGCTGCTGGGCATCATCCTGGCCACCACCACCCTCATTGCCGTCATGGCCGTGATCAACGGGATGGACCACTACATCGCCGACAACGTCACCAGCATGGGTTCCGACGGATTCCGGATCGTCCGCATCGCTTTCATCGGCAACTTCGATCCCAAGAAGTTCCTGCTTTTCCAGAAGCGCAATCCGCAACTGAGCCCCGATGAGTTCGACTACCTCAAGGAAAACTCCAGCCTGACCAAAGAACTCGGAATGGTGGTAGGCCGCTCTGCGGACGTGAACGCGGGCGGCCAGACGCTGACTACAGTGGGCCTGAACGGCGTGCAGGCGAACTGGGCGGTCCTGAATAACACCCAGCTCGCGATGGGCCGCTACATCTCCGATATCGAAGTCTCCAAGCGCACGCCCGTCGCCGTCATCGGCTGGGATATCAAGGACCAGCTCTTCGGAGGCGCCGACCCCATCGGTAAGACTATTAAAGCCAACGGCGTTCCTTACACCGTCATTGGCGTGGCCAAAGCCAAGGGAAGCGTTTTCGGCCAATCCCAGGACGCCTACCTCGACATCCCGATCGGCGCTTATTTCCAAACCTATGGGTCGCGTACCGGAATCTCCTATGCCGCGCAAGCGATCGATCAAGGCCACCTCGAACAGGCACAGGACGAGATTCGAATGTTGCTGCGCGCTCGCCGCCACCTCCGCCCCGGCCAGGACGACACCTTCTCGGTAGTTTCATCCGACGCCCTGGTCAGCGCCTGGCAAAACCTCACCGGCGCCATCGCAGCCACCGCGGTTGCCGTGGTCTCCGTCTTCATGGTGGTGGGCGGTGTCGTCATCATGAACATCATGCTGGCTGCGGTCACCGAGCGGACTCGTGAAATTGGTATCCGAAAATCCGTTGGCGCCCGCCGCGCCGACATCTTGAACCAGTTTCTGGTGGAGTCGTCCATGCTCTCCGGTATTGGAGGATTAATGGGCGTCGGCATCGCCTGGTTCGTCGCCATCATAGTTCGCAATCTCACGCCGGTACCAATGGCCGTTCCCATGACTTCGGTCGTGATCGGGCTCGGGCTATCCACCATCGTCGGCCTGTTCTTCGGAATCTACCCCGCGCAGCGCGCCTCGAAACTCGACCCGATCGAAGCATTAAGGGCGGAATCATGAGATCCACTTTAATTGCCGGAATTCGACTGGCTCTCTCAACCGTCTGGGAGCACAAGATGCGGTCGTTCCTGACCGTGCTGGGCGTCATTATCGGCACCGGCACGATTATTGGAGTCGGCTCCATTATCGCGGGTCTCGACGGCGCCATTACGGGGGTTCTGCGCGGCTTTGGAGCGGATACCGCCATCATCTTCCGAATTCCGGTGGGATTCGGCGGCAGCCGCGATCCCTCCGTTCTGCAGCGCAAACCTCTGGATTACCTGGATGCGCGAGATATCGCCGAGCGCTGCCCCTCGGTACTGCGGACGAGTCCGTATCTTTTCTCGCAAAACTTCGGCGGTGGACCACAAATCGCTGTTGTGAAGTACAAAGCGAACGATCTTTACAATCCCCAAGTCGGCGGCACCGAAGAAGGCTATGCCGCCGGCGGCCAGTCGGGCGAAATGAAGGAGGGTCGCTTCTTTACCGATACCGACAATCTTCACCACCTTCCGGTCGCCGTCGTCGGCGAAGATGTTCCGCGGGTCCTCTTCACGCACGGCGAAGACCCGCTCGGCAAGACGATCAACGTGAACGGGCACGAGTTCGAGGTGATCGGCGTCATTGGACGGCAGCCGAACTCCTTCCCCGGCCAGGACGATACACGCGTGCTGCTGCCCTATTTCACGATGCATAAGATGTTCCCCAACTCCAAAGAGAACATGATCATCGTGCTGGCCAGACCGGGCCAGTTAGCGGCTGCCATTGACGAAACACGCGCCGTGCTGCGCCTGCGCCGTCATGTCCCATACTCAAAACCGGACGACTTCTATATCTCGACCTCCGAACAAATGATCGAGCAGTTTCACAGTGTGACCGCGATGGTCGCGCTGGTCATGGTAGTTCTCAGCTCCATCGGCCTGCTCGTCGGAGGCATCGGCGTGATGAATATCATGCTCGTTTCGGTCACCGAGCGCACCCGTGAGATCGGCGTCCGCAAAGCCATCGGCGCCCGCCGTTTCGACATTGTGCTCCAGTTCCTCACGGAAGCTGTCGTGCTGACCGGTCTCGGAGGCCTCGTCGGCATGACGTTTGGCTGGCTGATTTCAGTGATCGCGCGCCTCGCCTTCCCCGCCCTGCCGACCGCTGTGCCGCTCTGGGCCGCCGCTCTCGGAGTTATCGTTTCAGTCGCCGTCGGCCTCTTCTTCGGCATCTGGCCCGCGAACAAAGCCGCGCGCCTCGACCCCGTGGTCGCTCTCCGCTACGAGTAAGGCATCAGGCGCGAAACCTTGGCTTCCGCTGCCCGAAAGACACGCAGTAGCGGCCGGCTGTGATGCAGGTTGTCAACCTGCAGCGGGTTGTTAACCCGCCTTTTTCGCCCGTTGCAAACCGCCGGCAGGATGCCATGCTGCATCACAAAATGCCATCTTCAGGCATCTACGACGAACCTCTTAGCAACAAGAACACGACCACACCCGTCACCGAAACATATAGCCAAATCGGGAACGTCCATCGCGCAATCTGCCGGTGGAACCGGAACTTGCTCGTGAGTCCGAAATACAGGCTCGCCAGGATCATCGGCAAAGCCAGCATCGAAAGTCCGATATGGCTGATCAGCACGAAAAAGTACACCGGCCGGATCCACCCCTGCCCCATAAACCGTGTATCGCCATGAAAGAAATGATAGGTGATATAGCTCACCAGAAACAGCGTGGAAAAGCCCGCCGCCGAGAGCATGAAGCGCTTATGGATCGCAATTCGTTTCCGGCGGATATTGAAGTATCCCGCCACCAGGCACAGCGCGCTCAGTGAATTGAGAGCGGCGTTTGCCGCGGGTAGTGAACCCACCCAGGCAGGAGCCGCCACGCGCCCCTTGAAATAGATCAGCCAGATCAGAAACGACGCAGCCGCAAGACTCGCCGCCCCAATCGCGTACATCGCCCTTTTGGAAGACTCCGCGGGCGATGGCGATGCGTACCCGGAGGACATACTTTGAGGGTACGATAGATCGTTTAGCCGGTCCTAAGAAAAAACACGAGGACCGCCGATATAAGCAAAACACCCCATGCGTATTGGCAAATACGAGACGGAAGCGTTCCTGGGCGGCGGAATGTCCGAGGTGTATCGCGCCAAGGACACGGTATTGGGCCGAACCGTCGCGCTCAAGATCCTGACCAACGCCGCATGCTCAGATGAGCAAACAAAATCCCGGTTTTTGCTGGAAGCCCGCCTCTCGAGCGGCATCACCCACGACAATATTGTCGTCACCTACGACTACGGCGAAGACGAGGGCCGGCCGTTCCTCGTCATGGAATTCCTCGTGGGGCAAACCCTGCGGCAAGCGATCAGCAGCGGTGCTCTGCCCGATATCCGCGGACGAGCCAAAATCGCCCTCCAGGTAGCCAAAGCCCTCGAACATATCCATTCTCTCGGTGTCCTCCACCGCGACGTGAAGCCCGACAATGTTCACCTGGACGCCTCCGGTCGCGCCAAGCTGATGGACTTCGGCATCGCCAAAGCCAAGGAGTTAAATCTCACCCGCACCGGATTCACCCTCGGCACGCCTCACTACATGGCGCCCGAGATGCTCATGGGCAAGCCGCCCACGCCGCAGGTCGACATCTATTCTTTCGGCATCATGCTGTTCGAGTTGTTCTGCGGGAAGAAGCCGATCGACGCGGACACGGTGGAACGCATCTTCTACGCGGTGATCAACGAACCTCTGCCGGTCAAGGTGCTGGAAGAGGCCGGTGTCCCCGAGCCGTTGCGTGAAATCATACTACAGTGCACGCACAAAAACCCGGCGGAGCGCCTGCAGACTTTCGGCGAGCTTTGCGCGGGGCTGGAAGCCTACCTGGATTCCACTCAGACCGCGCCACATGCGGGGCCCCAGCTCCCCGCCCGCCGCAGAGTTCGTGCTAATACGAAATTCCTTGCCGGCGCGCTGGTTGCGAGCCTGCTGATCGCCGCGGCTCTCAGCATACTGCTCGTGCAATCTCACTCGTTCGGCGGCACGCGCATGTTCACGATGGGAAACAAACGTTTGGCCACGCCCACCGGCGACATGGTGCTGATTGCCGGCGGTCCGTTCCTCTTCGGCCCAGCCAAGGACCGCGCCGAAGTCAAACCCTTTTATATTGACCTTGAGGAGGTCTCGAACGAATCGTATGAGGGCTTCTGCGAGGCTACCCACCGCGCGCTACCCCCTGCGTTTCCTCGCGGACGCCCGGGTTACCCCGTCATCAATGTGACCTTCGCCGATGCGCAGGCCTTCGCCACCTGGGCCGGAAAACGCCTGCCGACGGAAATGGAATGGGAGCGCGCCGCCCGCGGCTCCGACGGGAGCCGTTTCCCTTGGGGCAACGACGCTGATGCCAACAAAGCCAACGTCACCGACAATCCCGACGACTCCTGGACCCATCTTGTGTCGGGCATGTCCTACCGTGCCGGCCGCAGCCATGAAGGTGTGTGGCAGATGGTCGGCAACGCCTCTGAATGGGTGAGCACGAAGCGCGATCCCAGCCTGCTCGTGACTCGGGCATTTCAGAACCTCCTACAGCCGGCGCCAACTCTGCAGGAAGACTGGTACGTGGTGAAAGGCGGCTCATTCCGCCACAAACTGGCCGAATCAGAACCCTCGACTTGGGAGATTGTGCCGGCCCGCTTCGCCCGCGACGACCTGGGCTTCCGCTGCGCGAAAGACTCGCAGTAAGGCAGGTTTGTAACCTGTCGCCATGGAGCGCTAATCCACGAAAGTGGATACAAGCCAAGGTGCCGCAGGCGGTTTCGCCTGCGTGTTCCCGGTGAAGTTGAACCCTTCCAGAGCCTGCTCGATGTGGAGTTTTTTGACCGTGCAGCGGGTTGTTAAGCCGCTTTTTTCGCCGGGAGCCAACCGGCGGCAGGATGCCATCCCGCGTCACAAAGCGGGTATCATCGCCATATGCAATCTTCAGGGAGTCATTTCCGCAACCGGATCGACGCGGCCGATCAAAAACTAACCTCAATCACCGAAGAACAAGCCTCCGAGCCCCGCACGCCCGGCTGGAAGAACCGCAAGGAAGAACTCGGCCATCTTCTCGATTCCGCCGCAAACAACCATCTCCGATTCGTCTTTGCAGCCGTCAACGGCGAATACACCGGCCCAACCTACAATCAACGAGGCTGGGTGGACCTGCATCGCTACCACGACCTGCACTGGCGCGACTTGCTGGATCAGTGGAGAATGCGGAACCATTGGTTGGCGCACGTCGTCGAAGGCATACCCGATTCGGCTATGGAGGCGTCCTGCCGCGTCGGCTCCAACGAACCCGTCACCCTACGCTTCCTGATTGACGACTATCTCAGGCACCTCGATCATCACGTCAACCACATCGTCGAACCTATTTAAAAGTGATGTTCGATTCGCCAGTGTACTTGTGGTAATTCCGAAACTCGATCACGTTCCGGTCACATTCATTGGATCCCCGAATGCAGCTCAGAATCTCCGCCTTTACCGGCAGCAAAAACTTGAGCGTTTCGAAATTGACGAAGTCGTAATCGATCGCCATCTCCACCGTGTCTTCCGGAAATTCCTTGGGAATCTGCACCGCCTGCATCTCGATCCGTAAAGCCCGGCCGCTCTCTTTCGCGATCCAGACCGACCCTTTGTAAGCCGGAAAAATGGATTGCCCCGGCACCTGAACGTGCCAATGCGAGTGCGGATGGTCCACCGTGAAGTTGAAAAGCATGGTGTCCTGACGCGCGACCGTCCGGCTGCCCACCAGCTTGAACTCCGCGGCTGTCGCCGGCGAAAACAGGTCGTCCAGGACGGTGCCGAATTCCCCGGTCGACCAGGCCCCCGTCTCTTCGACGTTCTTCTTCACGGCCTTGCCATTAATCGCGATCTTGTCGTACCGTTCCTTTCCGCCTTCGTAGATCACTTCCGCGGAAACGACGTCCTGCGCCTGCCACTGGATCGGATGACCCTCGCCGACGTAGCGCGTCGTGAACTGCTGGCATAAGAAATTCGGCAGCCCCTCCAGGAAGTTCGTGGAAGCAGCCCTCGCCTTCGCGACCAGCTCATAACGGTTGTCGCTCGATGGCGACGGAGTGGGCGGCGTGGGCGGAGCGGCCGGCTCCGCAGTTCTAGGTTCGGCAGAACTGGCGCTGGTCACCGGCGCGGATGCCGTAGAGGCTGCGGGCGCCGCCTGCGGCCCGTCGTCCTCGACTACCCCCGATGCCTTGCGCGCGGCGGGCCTGCCATGCTTCAAGGTAGGCGGAGCATCGTCATCTCCATCCTTTGCAGGCCCAGGCTTCATCACTGTAGGGCGGTAATTTCCCTCCGGCTCCTCTTTCGCCGTGCCGGCGGTCGCTCCCGCCGCTCCCTCCACGGGAGCCCTCGAAGCAGCCTTCAGCAGCCGGATGTTGATCGCGATGTACAGCCCCTTCTCATCCTGGCTGGTTTCGATATCGACCTTGTCCCCCACCCCGAGCGGCTTCTCCGGTTTCACCGTCTTGTCGTTAATCACGAAATCGATCATCCGCTGATCGTCCGCTTCTATCTCGAGCTGTTTGGGGTCAACCGTGTGTACGATCCCAGTGATCGTTTGCGTCGCAACCGACTTTTCCGACGTACTGGAAGTCTTAGAACGGCGCGGCATCGGGATGCCAGGCCCGGTTCCACCTCCGCCTGGTGGGTACGGACCAGGAGGATAGCCGGGTGGATACTGGCCCGGAATCTGTGCCACAATGGCCGGCGACACGGCCAGCAGCGCTACAAGTAGCCTTCGCAATCTGGACATTGGACGAATCCGGAGGCCTCCAGGGTACAGCCGTGAGACCTGTTAACGCGCTTGCAACACTGTGTTATCCTAGCAGAGTATAAAAGAGATTAAGGTAAGACGAGGAGTATCTATTCGATAATGGCACTGGCGGCTGATGTTAAGAAGAGCGTTATCTCCAAGTACAAGACCCACAAGACTGACACCGGGTCGCCAGAAGTTCAGGTAGCGATTTTGAGTAAGCGGATTGCCGACCTCAACGATCATTTCAAGACTCACAAGAAGGACCATCATTCCCGCAGGGGTCTGTTGTCGATGGTTGCCCGGCGGCGTCGCCTTCTGAAATACCTGAAAAGCCATAATCCGGAAAGGTACAAAACCCTGATTCAGAGCTTGGGCATCCGTCACTAAGCCCCGGCCGTCAGGAACACCCGCGTTGCTGCGGGTGCGCCCCTTCCCAAAGTATTTCACTCCGGTCTCCTCTTAATCTGCTTGCAGGCCAACGCCGAGGCGCGCCTGACTAAAGGACAGATTAGATGGTACACACAGTTGAAATAGACCTTGATGGTCAGATTATTACCCTGGAGACAGGCAAGATTGCAAAGCAAGCGAACGGTGCCGTTATCGTTCGCTCCGGCGACTCCGTGGTTCTCGCCACGGCCTGCGCCGCCCCGCAGCCCAAACCCACTGCAAGTTTCTTCCCCCTCACCGTGGACTACCGCGAATACACTTACGCGGCCGGGAAATTCCCGGGCGGATTCGTAAAACGCGAAGGCCGGCCCACCGAAAAGGAGATCCTCACCAGCCGGCTCATCGATCGGCCCATCCGGCCGCTTTTCCCTGAAGGGTTCATGAACGAAACTCAGGTGATTGCGATGGTGTTGTCCGCCGACCCTGAGCGCGATCCCAGTACACTCGCCATGATTGGCGCTGCCGCCGCACTGGCGATTTCCGATATTCCCTTCCACCACATCCTCGGCGCGGTGCGCGTCGCTATGCTCGATGGCAAGTACACGGCGAACCCCGGATACAGCCACTCCAAGGAATCGAAGCTCGGCATCGTCGTGGCGGGTACCGACGACGGCATCGTTATGGTCGAAGCCGGCGCGGAACAGGCCACCGAGGAAGAAGTGGTCGGCGCCATCGACTTTGGCCACGAATGCTGCAAGAAAGTCGTAGCGGCGATTCGCAAACTCGTTGGTTTGGTGGGCAAGCCGAAATGGGAGTACACGCCTCCACAAATTAACCAGGAACTCTACAACAAGATCGAAGCCGCGGTTCGCGCCGAGCTCACCGACGCGCTCGACACCAAGAAATACCCCAAGCTCGAAAGCTATAGCCGGGTGGATAAGGCCAAGGAAACGGCTCTGGAGCCTTACGAAGAGGATGAGGACCGGCAGGACGAGGCCGGCGACCTCTTCGACCGTTTGAAAGAACGCATCTTCCGTGATCAGATGCTCAAAGACCGCCGCCGTCCCGACGGGCGCGCGTTCGATGAAATCCGCAACATCGACGTCGAAGTCGGCGTCCTTCCCCGCACTCACGGTTCAGCGCTGTTCACTCGCGGCGAAACACAAGCCCTGGTCACCTGTACCCTCGGCACGAAGGAAGATCAGCAGCGCATTGAGATGTTCGACCCGAGCGAAACCTCCAAGCGTTTCATGCTGCATTATAATTTCCCGCCGTTCAGCGTCGGCGAAGTCGGCTTCATGCGTGGTCCCGGCCGCCGCGAAATCGGCCACGGCGCGCTGGCCGAGCGTTCCATCGCACCGGTTCTTCCAGACGAGAAGATCTTCCCCTATACGCTCCGCGTAGTCAGCGACATCATGGAGTCGAACGGTTCCAGTTCGATGGCTACCGTGTGCGGCGCAACCCTGGCGTTAATGGACGCGGGCGTACCGATAGAGACTCCTATCGCTGGAATCGCCATGGGTCTCGTCAAGGAAGGCGATGCCTACGCCATTCTGACCGACATTGCGGGCGCTGAGGACCATTACGGCGATATGGACTTCAAAGTCGCCGGCTCGCAGACTGGCATCACGGGTCTGCAGATGGACATCAAGGTCCCCAACGTCACGAGCGCGATTATGCGCGAAGCCCTGGAGCAGGCGCGCCGCGCGCGGCTCTTCATCCTGGACAAGATGAATGCCGTGATCGCCACCCCGCGCAAAGAAATGTCGCAGCATGCTCCGCGCATCTACACGCTGACCATCCCGACCGACAAGATTCGCGAACTGATCGGCCCCGGCGGCAAGATGATTCGCAGCATCGTCGATGAAACCGGCGTGAAGATCGACGTGGACGATGACGGCACGGTGCACATCTTCTCCTCCGACGGCGAGTCGGCGAAGAAGGCGATCCAGCGCGTCACCGATATCGCGGCAGTAGCCGAGGTGGGCAAGACCTATCTCGGGAAGGTGGTCCGTCTGGCCGATTTCGGCGCCTTTGTCGAGATCTTCCCCGGCACCGACGGTCTCCTTCACATCAGCGAGATCTCCGAAAACCGCATCAAGAACGTGCGCGACGAGTTGAAAGAAGGCGATCAGATCCTCGTGAAGGTTCTGGCGCTCGAAGGCAACAAGATCAAGCTCAGCCGCAAAGCCGTTTTGCGCGAACAGCGCGAAAAGCTGAAGACCGGCAAACCCGAGTAACGCAGCCATGAGGCTGCCCCTCGGCAAGCGAAGCTTGCAGTGCTCATCATTCCTAGCGCTGGCAGCCGCAAGCCACGCTAGGCTGCGTGTGAACCGGATTCCTGACGCCTAAAGAGGAGTGGCAACGCTCCTCGCTCCTCTTCGTTGGGCGAGTTGAAAGAGTATCGCCAGCATTCACCCTGCGGTGAGCGTGTCGGGGAGAGTCCTGGTCTCACGGATCGTCGATGAGGAGGAGCGCCCGAAGTTGGCCGACCCAAGTGCTCATCGCTCATCCGTGGATCCGGTGAGCCTCCGCCCTTCGGAAGACGTCCCAACCCCAAACGGGCTGTACCAATCGATCCTCCGCGTCAAATACATCGCAACCGCCACCGCCAGGAAACTCGCCACGGCTCCCACCAGCAGCGCATTATCCTCAACGCGCAACAACAGATAAATCAGTACATAGAGCAAAGAGAAAGCACCCAGCGCCTTAGCCGCCTGGGCACGGCTCGAAAACACCCAACCGGCGTTGGCCGAGAGCAAACCCACCGTAGCGCAACCCGCTACCAGAAAGCCCCAATCGAAGCCAATCCTCTCGGCGAGCGACAACAGCAGCAGGTAGAAGATGATCTGCGCGATCCCCACCAGAATGTACTGTGCGGGGTGAACCCGCTTCCCAGTGACAACCTCAAATACGAAATACGACAGAAAGATGAGCCCCACAAAAAGAAGTTCATACTTCTGCGACCGCTGCACCGATTGATAAGGATCCGCAACCTCCACGAACGAGGTACCCAGCGCGGTCGCCTCCAACCCTGCAAAAGAATCGGCCGGACCCTCGGCTCTGACACCGCGCGCGATGAACGGCACCTCCCACTCCGCGCGGAAGGCGTTCCCGGTCAAGGTCCGGCGCACGGGAAGAAACCCACCGTCGAATCCTGGACTGGGCCAATCGCCCTGTGCGGACATCCGCGTCCTTTTGCCGTAGGAGAGTACCGCAATCCGCTGGGCACCGGAGAACCGCATCGTTGAGCTCACACTGAATCGTGCGTTCGGCTTCGCAAACGTCTCAGCCCGGGCTCCCAGAAGCGTCAGTATCAGACGTCCACTCTGGTCGCCACCGATCGTTATGTCTGGGGCAGTCGCCGCCGGAACGAGCGTCATCGTGTTCGCACCCGACGTCAGAACAGCATCCGCCAACGCGCCACGGACATGGCTGACGCCAACGACAATCTCCGCTTGATCCCAGTCCAGCTCAGTGTTAGGCGGCTTTGCGGACGGGATTCCGGTCAAATCGAACGCCGCATCGAGTTGCACATCCGCCTGGAATACCGGGACCTTGAAGAGCGACCGGCGCCGTTCCTCAGTAACAGTTTTGACAACAGCCGAAGCGGCTGTCGGGAACACCAGGTATGTCTCCCGCTTATCTGAAGGCTTCGCTGTCTTTAAGGGAATCGCAAGTGTGGGTCCCAGAAAAGTCTGCGGTCCCCCGGCGTATTCCGTGATCTGCCGAACCACGTCGGCAGCGCGGTGGGTTCGATCCTCGACCAACTCCCCGACGAACAAACCCGGAATTGCCATCAAACCAGCCAACCCACAGACCACGATCAGCTTCACACCCATGGAACGCGAGTTGATTCTGCTCTGCGCACTCAGCTCTTGCATGCAACCGCAGTATAGAGTACTTTCTTCCATAAAGTCAATGGACCGGCACCGCAGCGATTACGCTGTAGGTTGGTGAGAATCGTGCGCAGCCCGATCGCTATCCTGTCCGCTCTGTTCCTAGGCATCGCCCGACTGCACGGAGCCGACTTGCCCCGCATCAACCCTGAAACGGGCCAACTTCTCCTCCACGGGAAGCCCTTTCTCATTCGTGGCGGAGAACTCGGCAACTCGTCTGCCGGCACCTCCGCCCAAGCCGACGCCATCCTTCCAGACCTGGCCCGCATGCATCTCAACACCGTCCTGATGCCCGTCGCCTGGGAGCAGGTAGAACCCAAAGAAGGCACTTTCGATTTCGCCATCCTGGACCATTGGATCGGCGTCGCCCGCCAGCAGAATCTCCGCCTCGTGCTCCTCTGGTTTGGAAGCTGGAAAAACGCCTTCTCCGAATATGCGCCGGCCTGGGTCAAGGCGGATACGAAGCGCTTTCCCCACGCGCAGTCGACGCATGGCACACCCCTCGAAATCCTTTCCACGTTCGGCGCCGAGACCATGCGCTTCGACAGCCGGGCATTTGCGGCCCTCCTGGCCCATCTGCGCGACAGCGACCAGGAGCAGCAGACCGTCCTCATGGTGCAAGTCGAGAATGAAATCGGATATCTCGGCCCCGGAAGAGATCGGTCACCGGAGTCGAATCACCAGTTCGATGGGCCGGTCCCGCCGGAACTCGTCCACAAACTGTCCGCCCTACAACCGGGACTGTCACCTGAACTGGCAGCGCACTTCAACCCCAGAGGCTCAACGTGGCATGAAGTGTTCGGAGATGCCGCCAATGAAGTCTTCATGGCCTCGACATACGCATCCTATGTCGAAACAGTGGCTCGGGCCGGCAAGAAGGAATACCCGCTTCCTCTATATGTGAACGCGCAACTCCCCTCACCGATGGAACGGCCCGGAGAATATCCCAGCGGCGGCCCGCATCCTTATTACCTGGATGTCTACCGCGCCCTCGCGCCCGACATCGATTTCTACTCTCCCGATATTTACTGGCCGGAATTCGAATACTGGGTTAAGCGATACCAGACTCACGGGAATCCGATATTCATTCCCGAGGCGCGCATCGACACTGCTCCGTTCAATGCACTCTACGCCTATGGCGCGGGCAAGGCATTCGGCTTTTGCCCTTTCGCTATCGAAAGTCTCCACCCGCCGGCCAGCCGAACCGATCCGGAACCGGCAATGATGCAGGTCTACGCCGCACTCGCCAGCATCGACGACATGCTTCCCGCGGCGCAGAGTTCAGGCCGCACACGAGGCATTGTCCTCCATGCCAGCAGCCCGCGAGGCACGCAAACCGTCGCGCTCGGAGGATACCTTTTCGAAGCATCGCTGGCGCGTCACTGGGCGACCGGCGCACTATTGGCCAACGATGGAGGCATGCTCTTGATCGAAACTCAGCCCAATGAGTTCTTCGTAATTGGCGCCGGCCTGACCGTGAAGATGAGCCGCGACCCCGACACGGATTCCAAAATCGCAGGCATCGCCAGCATCGAAGAAGTCTCGAAAGCGGGGCCGGATTGGGTTGTCACCGCCAGGCTGAATGGAGACCAAAGTAACCAGGGTAGACAACTGAGCATGGATACGCGAAACATCCATGTCTATCGCCTGCGGTTACTTGCGATGGAGGGAACAGCGCGATAAGCTTTTGTCGACCTTAGCCAGTTGGCGAAACACACCTTCTTCGCCGCTACTGTGGGACGTCATCGGCTTATTTGGACGCCTGGACTGTCCGTGAGAGCCGAATCCCGAGCTTTTGCATGCGAACCTGCAGCGTGGAGCGCTTGACGCCCAGCCGCATCGCCGCGCCGTTGGGTCCCGCAACTACCCAGTTCGACTCCTCCAGCGCACGCAGAATCTCGGCGCGCTCGGTGTCATCCAGGCGGCCCTGCAAGCTATCTTGCCTGGCCTGAGGGACTGTCGCCCTGACCTCCGGCTTAAGATCGGGCTCCAGGTCGGCAATCGGCACACTCAACACCGGACCTCTCGAAATGATCACAGCGCGTTCAATCACATTCTGCAGCTCTCGAATGTTGCCCGGCCAGTTATATCGAACCAAGGCTTCCATCGTCTCCGACGGTATGGTGTCGATCGCGCGATTATTCCGCTGGCTGAACTGCTGAACAAAATGCCGTACGAGCAAGGGTATGTCTTCCGGCCTGTCGCGTAGTGCAGGAACCCGAATCGGGAACACATTGAGGCGGTAATACAGGTCGGATCGAAACGTCTGCTCGTCCACCATGGCCTTCAGATCGCGATTCGTCGCCGCGATCAGCCGGGCGTCCGTCCGGAGCGTACGCGCGCTGCCCAGTCGCTCGAACTCTCGCTCCTGCAGGACGCGCAAAAGCTTCGGCTGCAGCTCCAGCGGTATTTCGCCGATTTCATCGAGGAAGATGGTGCCGCGATGCGCCAGCTCGAAACGGCCAATTCGTTGCGCAATCGCGCCGGTAAACGCGCCCTTCTCATGACCGAAGAGCTCACTCTCCAACAAGCCGGTCGGAATCGCCGCACAATTCAGCTTCACGAACGCATTCGCTTCTCGCGAGCTGAGATTGTGGACGGCGCGGGCAATGAGCTCCTTGCCAGTGCCGGTCTCGCCATAAATCAAAACGGTGGAGTCGGCGGGCGCGACTGTCTCAATTTCTCTCAGAACGCGGCGCAGGGCTTCGCTGTTCCCCACAATGTCCTCGAAACCCAGCTCACTGCGAATCTCAGACTCCAGGTAAACCTTTTCGCGAGAGAGCTTCTCTTTAAGCTGCGAAATCTCTGCGAAGGCCACAACATTCTCAACTGCCAGGGCGATCTGGTTAGCAACCTGGCCGAGAAAGGAATGATCGTGCTCGCTGAAGGCGTTCTCCTTCGAACTCGCGACAGCGAAAACCCCCAGGACACGTCCGCGGCTTACCAAGGGCAAGACACTAAATGAATGGTGCCCTTTCGCAACCATTTTTGGCTCCGCGGCGATCTCTTCTTTGGTGAGGTCGATGCGTTGACCCGTGCGGAATGCTCGTTCGATGCACTCCAACGTGGGTTCCGAATGCTCCAGGTCTTCGCCGCCGGGATAATCCAAAGCGTAGAGTTGTAACTTACCGCTCTCGGGATCGGGAAGCACGACGCCAACCGCATCGCATTGCATGACCCTTCGGATGGACGAAGAGATCTCCTGCAACAACTCGCGCAGTTCCAGTTTAGTCACGATTCGATTGGTCAGATCGAGAAGCAGCGCCATACGCTCCTGCGAGCGCGCGTCGTGGAGAGCAATGGCGATCTGGTTCGCTACCAGCGCTAAGAATTCCTGCTCCTCCTGCGAGTATGCGTTCCCGAGATGGCTTGCGAAAATCAGACTGCCCAATTGCTGGTGCGCGGTACTGAGCGGCAACGCATATGCAGAGCGCAGGCCCCTCCGCCATACTGCTGAGAGATGCGGAAAACGGCTGTCTTTATCGCAGAAGCGAACTACAAGAGGCTGCTGATTCCGGTACACCCATTTTTCGACTGTCTCGCCATCCAAAACTGTCTCGCCATCCAAAACGGATGAGCAGGGGATTGTTTCCGCGTCGGAGTTATAAGGTTCACGAAAATGCCAATGCGCCAGTGCTGTTCCGTCGAACTGGGCGAGCGCATCGAACGGAACCACCTGATGCAGTTCACTTGCAAACCTTTGAAACAAATCTCTCCGGTCCGGGTTCGATCGGATTGCTTCTGCAAGACGGATGAGCGCCTCGTATCGGGGAGCAAGTTGATCGTCGATGGCCGGCGCCTCCGCTGCAAATGACATCCCTATACCTCGCTGCAACAAATGCCATCTAATTGGATGGACAATCTATGCCGCAGGATTCGGGAACGTGGCCGCTTTAGCAGTTTTCCACAGTTCCATAAACCTGGCTGCCGGTGTGGGGGACATCCACGCCGGCGGCAGCGTCGCCCCACGGCACTGTGTACGTCCGCCTACAGGTCCGGCAGTGATAATGCCCATGTATTGGCCACGTCGGAGAGTCGTGTATCAGGCGGCACCAAAGCGTCCCAATCGTCTCCGAAAATCCAGATATTTGCCCGACGTCGATCATGTTCCCATCTCCTATAGCGTGCTGGTCACTAGTTTGTTAGCACGGCACGTGCCAAATTGGATTGCACGGCATCGCGGGTCTGTTGGAGTGAAAGATGAAGTGACTCCTTCGATACGCGCCGCACAATCGGATCGACGAACCAACGAAGCGTGCCCGGAATATCCCGGCTCAGTACCATGGCGTCAAGCTGCATCAAAACGCCTCCATCCCGTTCCTCGAGCACGGTGATGCTGCGCACTCGCCAGATCAGTCCGGTGCCTTCACCCTCGGGCAGGCGGCGCTCGCCGTCGCCTCCACACCGTTCAATTTCCTGGATCCGTGTCGACTCGCTGATGCTGTACCATTTGTGATCGTTCACGCGGAAATACGAGGTGTGGTAGTCGCCCTCGACCGCGGACTTCACAAAAGCGGATTTGTTCATAAGGCGCAGAGAGAAATGGTCTCCGTCATTGGCGCTACTGCCCAGCTTGGAGTCGATGACCGCGGGGCGGTAAACATCCTTGTAATGATCGTAGTCGCGGATGGCGGCAAAGACGTCTGGAATGGTCGCATTCGGTATGAACTCCGTCGCCACCCAATCGTGGATCAGGCCGGACGGGACCCGCTTCGGAATGTCCGAGGCGGCGGGCGCGACGAGAATTCTTCCGCTTCGAAGCCGTGTCCACGAATCGCCACCATCATCTGACAGCAAAGCTGCCCCTTCGACACTGAGTTTCGTCAGAGCGATCTTTTCTTCCGTGTATTGTTCCCAAGCCTTAATCGTTTCAGGGCTGAGAGTGGCCGCATAACTAACCGTCGTAACAAAGAGCGCCAATACTGTCGTCCGTTTCATACCCCCTTGCGCTGGCAGTTTTCTCGCCATGCCGCCTCGCCGCCGGCATGCGCACGCGAACCGCCTGCGTCACCTTTTATGGCTCAAGAGGTTCGGAGCCAAGGTGGGCAGGCATTCAGCCTGCCCGACTTCTGCCGGTTCCATTCGGCATCTCTGTCCGCGCTTGGGCACTTGCCGAATTCTCGGCAACCGGCCAGGCATTGGCACACTGGCGAATCCAATAACCCCTGAATCTCTATCAGTGAGGATTGGCGCACCAGGTGCACTGGCAACCGCATGCATACGACCTCATTCTTTTTCGGGCGCAGACTTCTGTTCGTACTATCGTTTCTCCAGACTGCGCTCGCCGGTGAGCTTTTCGTGGCGCCGCAGGACTCTCAGCCATCGCATGCCTTCGCTCAATACGTCGCGTCAATTCAGAGACGCGATGCCTTTGCCGAATCGGGGCCGGTTGGGATTGTGATCGAAGCGTCAGTGCCAAGTCTATATAAGGAAGCCGGGCTGGCTGCCATCCGGCGAACAGGTGAAAACGAGCGGCCCGAATACCTCGTTCTGAGAATGGAAGGCGACGGCACGGTTCAAGAGGAAGTTATGGCTCGCTATTTCGAACTTCAAGATCACATAGAAGAGCTGCCTGTCTCATCCATCGCTATCACGTCGGCAAACTACAAGTTCCGTTTTCAAGGCGAGGTGAAGACGGGCCGTGGCAAGGCTTACGTTTACGAGATTACTCCGAGGAAGAAGCGCGCCGGTCTGATCAAAGGTCAGCTTTGGATGGACGCCGAGACCGGCGCCGAGGTGATGGTCACGGGCCGGCTGAGAGCGCCGGCATCCCTAGGAGGCGGCGTTGACCTGGTGCGCGAGACAACCCTGCAGAACGGTTCTGCCGTCGCTCGTGTGACACACGTTGCCCTTGCCGTTCCACGATTGGGGCGCGGCGAAGTGGTCATCAGTGAGTATCCCCTGAGTTCCCGGGGCGAGTCTGGTCCGGCTTCAAACACATCGTCCGAAATGCAGCCCTGATCGCTCTCCATTTCGTCCACAAACTTTCCACAGTTCCCGCCGCCGTGTTCGTAAACGGCGGCGGTCGTGTTTTGTACCACCCTCGCTGCCATTGGCACTTGCCAAGAAGCTGGTAGCGTGCGCGGCGGCGACAATTGCTCACGCGTTGGAATCTCTTCAGAATCAACACGGCATTCTTGGATGCCGACTTGCCCTTCTTCTAAACGGCGGAGGAAACCAACTGATGCTTCGAATTTCATATTCCAACACGGCCGAGGGGCAACGTTGGGTCCTCAGCGGCAGCCTCGCAGGCCCGTGGGTTGACGAATTGCGCTGCTGCTGGCACAACATGCGTCAGCACGCGCGGAGCGTCAAGAACTTCGTCGACCTCAAAGACGTGACCTTTATTGATGAAGCCGGCGAAGGGCTGCTCCTCGAAATGCGAGGCGCCGGCGCCGAATTCGTCGCGGCCGGAGTGGACCACAAGCACCTGTTGGCAAACCTGAACCAAAACGGAGCACGTCCCCTGCGGCGCAGGATGGAACATCTCCGGGCAGCGTGTGGCGATGCGCCGGGAAAAAGTGAGGGAGGAAGAAAGTGAATAAAAAGAGGACTTATAGAATCGCGGGAATCGCCGCCATGGTGCTGTTGGCGGCAGCATCTTTGGGATTTATAACTCACGCCAAGACGGCGGCCGCACCTAAGGCGCCGGCGCCGCCGGACGTTCAAGTGGCGTCAGTCGCGCAGCGCGATTTGCCCATCGAGCGCGAATGGGTCGGGACGCTCGATGGCATGGTCAACGCTGCCATCAAAGCGCAAGTCACCGGCTATCTGCTGCGGCAGAACTACACCGAAGGTTCGTTTGTACGCAGAGGGCAACTGCTGTTCGAGATCGACACGAGACCATTCCAGGCAGCGGCCGATCAGGCGGCGGGACAGTTGGCACAAGCCCAGGCGCAACTCGCTCAAGCACAGGCCGGCCTGTTGCAGTCGCAGTCGCAGCTTGTCAGCGCGGAGGCAAATCAGCAGAAGGCGCAATTAGATGAGGACCGCTACGTGCCGCTCGCGCAGCAACAGGCAATCACCCAGCAGGACCTGGACAATGCGCGGCAGAATAATCGAGCCTTGACAGCGCAGGTGTCCGCGGGTAAGGCGCAAATTGAGACCGCTAAAGCGCAAATCCAAGCCGCGCGCGCCGGTGTCAAGGCCGCCGAGGCCGCGCTCGAAACCGCTAAGGTCAACCTCGGCTTCACCCAACTCACTTCTCCGATCGATGGCATCGCGGGCGCCGCCACTGTGCAGGTCGGCAACCTTGTGGGACCGGCGGGGAACCCGGTGACCACGGTCTCGACGCTCGATCCCATCAAAGCGACGTTCACGGTCAGCGAGCAGGAGTATCTCAGCCTATCGCGCGCCGACGCCTTCCAACGGCTGGCCCTTCGCCTGACGCTTGCCGACGGCACGGCGTACCCGCAAGCAGGCCGCTTCTCATTTGCAGATCGACAGGTGGACCCCGCGACCGGCGCCATTCGTTTGACCGGCGTTTTCCCGAATCCCGGTAACAGGCTTCGGCCGGGACAGTACGCAAAGGTGAGCGCGGCGGTCGGCGTCCGTACGGCCGCGTTGCTGGTTCCGCAGCGAGCGATTACCGACACCCAAGGCACATACAGCGTCGCGGTAGTGGATCCCAACAATACTATCCGCTTCGCCATTGTGAAGGTAGGAGAACGCGTGGGGCCGGATTGGATCGTCCAGACCGGCCTCAAACCTGGCGAGCGCGTGGTCACCGAAGGGCTCTTCCATATTCAACCTGGCGCGGTGGTCAACCCCAAAGGAGGCAAGTGATGTCGAAGTTCTTCATCCGGCGACCCATTGTCGCGATGGTCATCTCACTTTTGACGGTAATCATCGGCGCCGTAACCATTGCACTGTTGCCCGTGGCGCAGTTCCCGCAAATCGCGCCCCCCGAGGTGCAAGTCAAGGCCACGTATGTCGGCGCCGACTCACAGACGATCGAACAGTCGGTCGCCACTCCTATTGAGCAGCAAATGAGCGGGGTCGACAACCTCAACTACATGTACTCGCTGAACGCGGGCGGCAGCGGTCAGATGACGATGATCGTCGACTACGACGTAAAGACCGACCCCAATACCGATCTGATACTGACGCAGATGCGTGAAACGCAAGCCGCCTCGCAGCTTCCGCAGGACGTGAATAACTATGGCGTGACGGTTCAGAAGTCCGTGACAGCGCCGCTTATGGTGATGGGCCTCTACTCGCCCAAGGGGACCTACGATGCGAAGTTTCTGGCCAACTACTCCTATATCAACCTCAACGATCAACTGACGCGCGTGCCTGGGATCGGCAGTGTGCAGGTGTTTGGCGCCGGGCAGTATGCGATGCGCTTGTGGGTAAAGCCGGACCAGCTTTCGAAACTCGGGATCACAGTCCCCGAGATCGTCTCGGCGATCCAGGCCCAGAACACCGTGAATCCGGCGGGCCAGGTTGGTGGCGCGCCCGCACCGAAAGGGCAGGAATACACATATTCGGTGCGGGCGCAGGGGCGCCTGACTTCACCCGAAGAGTTCGGCGACATTATCGTGCGGGAGTCGGCGGACGGCGGGATTGTTCGCCTGCGCGATGTCGCGCGGATGGAGCTGGGATCGCAGGATTACTCGCTCACCGGCCGAATCAACGGCAAACCGGGCGCAATCATCGCGGTGTACCAGACCCCCGGCAGCAACGCGGTTGACGCCGCGCGCGGCGTGCGCAAGGTGATGGAAGAGGCGCAGAAACGGTTTCCGCAGGACGTCGAGTACGTGATATCGCTCGACACCACCGCTTCCGTAACCGAAGGAATGCGGGACATCGTCGTCACCATTCTGATCGCAATCGTACTGGTCGCGATTGTCGTCTATATCTTTCTCCAAGGCTGGCGGGCCACCATGATTCCTCTGCTCGCGGTACCAGTTTCGCTGGTCGGCACATTTGTGTTCTTCCCCCTGTTCGGCTTCTCCATCAATACGCTTTCGCTATTCGGATTGGTGCTGGCCATCGGACTGGTGGTGGACGACGCAATCGTCGTGGTGGAAGCGGTCGAGCGGCACATTGAAGAGGGGCTCGATCCAAAGAGCGCCGCGGTCAAGGCGATGGAAGAGATCTCAGGCCCCGTCATCGGCATCGCGCTGGTTCTCTCCGCGGTGTTCATCCCGACCATCTTTATTCCCGGCATTACCGGTCGCTTGTATCAGCAGTTCGCGGCGACGATTGCGATCTCGGTGATGCTCTCAGCGTTCAATGCCCTAACGCTCAGCCCCGCGCTCGCGGCCCTGCTGTTGAAGCCCCGCGGCGAAAGCCGCGGAATCATGCGGCGGTTCTTCGACTGGTTCAATCGCGTGTTCGCGCGAGCGACGGACCGCTACTTGCACTGGTCGGGAGTACTGATTCGAAAAAGCGCGGTGGTCGGTCTGATGCTCATTGCAGCCGGAGCCGGCGCTGCATTCTTCAGTACGCGTGTTCCGGCCAGCTTCCTACCCGGCGAAGACCAAGGCTACATGTTCATACACCTCCAGCTGCCGAACGCCGCATCGCTCGAGCGGAGCGAGGCCGCCGTTGAGAAAATTGAACAGGTCCTGCTGCATACCCAGGGAGTCAAGTACACGACAAGCGCTGTTGGCTTCAGCCTTCTGAGCTTCGTCAATACGAGCTACACCGGTTTCTTTTTCGTCACGTTGGACGAATGGAGCGCGCGAAAGAGCCGGCAGACGCAATATGAGGAGATTGTTCAGAGGGTGAATCAGGAGTTATCGAAGCTACCGGACGGGTTCGCGATCAGCTTCCCACCGCCTGCGATTCCGGGCGTCGGCACGTCCGGCGGATTCACCTTCGTTCTGGAGGACCGAGCAGGCCGGGACGTCCCGTTCCTTGCACAAAACGTTCAGAAGTTCATGGCCGCGGCGGCGAAGCGGCCCGAGATCGCGCGTGGCCTGGTCACGACGTTTCTGCCGGGAGTCCCGCAACAGTATCTCCAGGTGGACCGGGAGAAGGCGCTCAAACAGGGGGTCGCGCTCAGTGATGTCTACCGCACGATTCAGGCGTATATGGGCGGCCTGTTCGTAAACTACTTCAACCGGTTTGGCCGGCAGTGGCAAGTGTACGTAGAGGCCGAGGGCGAATATCGCTCGAATATCGATCACCTGAACCAGTTTTACGTGCGGAACTCGCGCGGTGAGATGGTGCCGCTTTCAGCGCTCACGCGCTTCGAGTCCCGTTATGGTCCGGAGTTCACCATGCGCTACAACCTTTACCGGTCGGCGCAGATCATCGGCTCGGCCGCGCCCGGATACAGCTCGGCTCAGGCCATGAAAGCGCTGGAAGAAACCTTCGATCAAACCATGCCGCGTGAGATGGGCTACGACTACATGGGCATGTCTTACCAGGAAAAGAAGGCGCAGGAGGGCATTCCCACATGGGCCATCTTCGGCTTCTCGCTGCTGTTCGTTTTCCTGATCCTGGCGGCGCTGTATGAGAGCTGGACGTTGCCGTTCAGCGTTCTGTTGAGCACGCCGGTCGCTGTCTTCGGCGCGTTTGCGGTGCTCTGGCTGCGCCGCTGGGTGATGGGTCTGTACCTTCCGGCCTATAGCATCCAGATAGAGAACGACGTCTATTCGCAGATCGGATTGGTGATGCTGATTGGCTTGGCGGCGAAGAACGCGATCCTGATTGTCGAGTTCGCGAAGGAAAAGTACGAAGGCGGAATGAGGCTCGCGGAGGCAGCGCTCGAGGGCGCGCGCCTTCGACTGAGGCCGATCCTAATGACATCGTTTGCCTTCATCCTTGGTTCCGTTCCATTATGGACGGCTTCGGGTGCGGGCTCGCTGGGGCGTCAAATCATGGGCACCACCGTCATTGGGGGAATGCTGGCGGCGAGCGCCATCGGAATCTTCCTGATTCCCGCAATCTTCTATGCGGTTGAGAGACTCTCTGTCTCCAAGAACCCCGAGTTGAACCTGGCGCCATCTCCGGCGCATGGAGATTGATATGAAAAGTTCACTCATTTCGATTGCTATTGCGGCCGTTCTAATGCAAGGATGCACCGTCGGCCCGAACTACCGGCGGCCACAGCTACCGGTGCCGAACAACTTCCGGGCGCCGGCCCCCTTGCCGGCGCCACAAGCGACTTCGTTCGCGGACCTGAAGTGGTTCGAGGTCTTCCACGATGAAAAGCTGCAGGAATTGATTCGGGTCGCGCTGGCTCAGAACTATGATCTGCGTGACGCGGTGGCTCGGGTCGATGAGGCGCGCGCCAATCTTGGCATCACGCGCTCGAACCAATATCCGCAGGTCAGCGCCTCGGGCGGAGTTGAGATTACGCGGCTGTCCCGCGACGGGACGTTTCCCCTGCCCTCCTCGTTTGTCACGAACCAGAATCGCAACTGGGGGCAAGCCGGGTTGAATCTGCTGTCGTTCGAACTGGATCTCTGGGGACGGCTGCGCCGGGCCACCGAGGCGGCACGCGCGACGCTGCTCAGCGAAGAGGACAATCGTAAGGCCGTTGTCAGCACGCTGGTGAGTGAGGTCGCTGCAGACTATTTCCAACTCTTGGAGCTGGACTACGAATTGGAAATCTCGCAGCGAACTTTGGAAACGCGGCGCGAATCCCTGAAGCTGGTGCAGGAACGGCAGGGCGGCGGCGTTGCTACGCTGCTCGACTTACGGCAGGCGGAAGAACTCGTCAGCAGCGCCGCACAGAGTATCCCGCTTCTTCAGGAGCAGATCGAACAGACCGAAAACCGCATCAGCCTGCTGCTGGGGAAGCATCCGGGCGGCGTAATCCGCGGCGGTAAGCTGACCGAACAGGAAGTTCCGCCTGAAGTGCCGGCGGGCCTCCCGTCGGCGCTATTGGAGCGGCGGCCCGACATCCGCTCAGCCGAGGAAGCGCTGATTGCCGCGAACGCCAACATCGGCGTGGCGAAGGCAGCCTATTTCCCACAGATTAGTCTGACTGGCTTCCTGGGAGGCCAAAGCTCGCGGCTCGCGAGTCTCTTCTCGGGCCCCAACGCGGCGTGGAATTTCGTGCCGCAAGTCACGCAGCCGATCTTCGCCGGCGGTCGTATCAAATCGGGCGTCCGGCTTGCCGAGGCCGAACACGATCGCGCCGAAGTCGCCTATGAGAAGTCAATCCAGACCGCCTTCACCGAGGTGTCCGATGCGCTGATTGCGCATCAGCGAACTCGCGAGAGCCGCGTCCAGCAGGAAAGCCTCGTCACAGCACTGCAGGATCGCAAGCGGCTGGCATACGTACGTTACCAGGGCGGCGTCGATACGCAACTCAACGCTCTCGACGCGGACCGGGATCTGTTTCAGGCCGAGTTGGCGCTCGCTCAGATTCGATACTCGGAGTTGTTGAGCGTGGTTCAGCTTTACAAAACTCTGGGCGGCGGTTGGCAGTGAGCAACAAAGGAGAACTGGCATACGGCATGCTCATCGCTAAGGTGCCTGGCAAAATACTATGCACGAGAAACCAGAAGTAGAACTCATCGCTGACTCCCAAAACGGTGACCGGGACGCCATGGCCGAGCTATTTCGGCGGCACTACGCGTCCTCACTCCGAGTGGCACGTCGCATCCTGACATCGCCGGATGATTTGTTAGACGCCGTCCAATCGGCTTATTTGTCCGCGTTTCGACATTTCGACTCATTTCGCGCGGAGTCAAGCTTCAAGACATGGATCACACGAATCGTGGTGAATCAATGCCTGATTTCTCTTCGCGATCCCGCCCGGCACCGAGTGTGGGTGCACCTGGATGACGCCGGTCCCGACGGCATTCCCACGCTGGTCGTGGATCGCGGTCCGACTCCGGAGGAAATGGCTCGGAAAACCGAAATATCCAGGACGATCGCGGAGGCCACTGGCCACCTCCCGAAAGGTCTGCGAGAGGCTTTCGTGCTATGCGCCGTCTCTGGCCACTCAATTGAGGAGGCAGCCAAGATGCTGGGCCTGAGTGTCGCAGCTACTAAGGCACGGCTGTTTCGGGCACGCGCACACCTGCGCGGCAAATTAGCCACAGTGTGGCAGAACGAGCACGCACCGCGTCAACAACCGTGTTACTCCTGAGGCAGGGATTAGGCGCATGGTCCCGTTGTGCGCTGAAGAAGAAGGTGGGACAGACGGTTTCGCCTGTCCTTTCCCGCTGAACTCCAAAGGCAGGCTGAAGGCCTGCTCTACCCTTCCACTAAGCGTCGAGACTTCTTTAGTGTCCCGTTGAATCCCCGCGGCGGTGAGCTTCGAAGAGGAACCAGGTACGCCGTTCGGTTTCGTCGATCCAAACCTCGATCAGGCTGGCAGTGGCAATATCACGACCTTCTTCGCAGACGTTGTGAGCCTCTCGCAGCCGCTCAGCCAGGGCCTTATTGTCCTCCATCAGTTCCGCGAGCATGTCCTCCGGCTCCACGTACTCGGCGTCATTATCAAGGACCCGCTGGGAACGAGAAATCTGGCCGATCGATCTTATCGTGGTTTCGCCGATCTTGCGGACCCGCTCGGCGATCGGATCGGCCATTGCGAATATCTGGTCGCCATGCTCGTCGAACAGCAAGTGATAGTCACGAAAGTGCGGTCCGCTGAGATGCCAGTGGAAGTTCTTGGTTTTGATGTACAGCGCGAACACATCCGCTAACAGCGCATTCATGGCGCCGGCAATGTTCTTCGTTGCTTTCCGATCCAAATCCGTCGGAGTCAGCAATGGGCGGCGTTCGACGTCCTCAGTCGTAACCGTCGATGTCTTCATAATAGGATCCTTTGCCTTTCTAAGCTGTAATACTTCCGTTCTGACCTTGCAAGCAAGAAGCCAGCGCTTTTAGCAAGCAAACCGCCGATTCTACAAGCCTTAGGTGTCCTGTGTTCGACAGAGTGTCGACCTGCCGACAGGTTTCGCGCTGACGCCATCAGGCGCACATTCGGTTCTTGGACAATCTGTTGGGAAGACGCTCAGACCATCGTTAATTGACGGTTCTTAACGGTTACAAAGCGCGGCAGGATCGTATAGACTTCGGATGAAGGCCGTGACGGGTGACGATGAAGGCTGCCATTTGTAACGAGTATGACTCGCCGGATTCCATCCGAATCCAGGACGTTGAAAAACCGGTTCCGAGTGACAATGAAGTCCTGATTCAAGTGAGGGCGGCGTCCCTCAATCCCGCCGACTGGCACATGAAGAAAGGCAAGCCGTTCGCGATTCGATTCATCATGGGGTTGCGCCGGCCAAAGGATCCACGACTCGGCCTCGATGTAGCGGGACGGATCGAACGGATTGGCACGAACGTGACGCGGTTTAGGCCAGGCGACGATGTTTTCGGCTCCTGCCGGAGTGCCTGTGCCGAATATGCCTGCGGTCCCGAATCGGCGTTCGTCAAGAAGCCCGAAAACATAACGTTCGAACAGGCTGCGGCTGTTCCCGTGGCCGCATACACTGCCTTGCAAGGTCTACGCGACAACGCGAACGTTCAGCCCGGGCAGAAGGTATTGATCAATGGCGCCGCTGGAGGGGTTGGCACGTTCGCTGTTCAGATCGCCAAGTGGCTTGGGGCGAGTGTCGCCGGCGTCTGCAGCACGCGGAATGCGGACCTGGTCCGATCGATCGGCGCGGACCAGGTCATCGACTACACGCAAGTGGATTTCACAAGAGGTACCCAACGCTACGATGTCCTTTTCGACCTCGTTGCGAACCATTCCCTGCGAGCCAGGCTACGAGTTTTGAAACCCAAGGGCGTCTACATCGGGGCGGGCATATTAGGACGCGCATCGATGATCGGCATGGTGTGGGGTTTGCTTCTCATTCCCTTCTTCTCCTGGTTTGTGAGCCAGAAAGTGGGCATGCTTCTGGCGCGAAAGAGCGAACGGGACCTGGCACTCATGCACGACCTCTTAGAGGCAGGGACAGTGAGGCCGGTGATCGACAGATGTTATCGCTTGAGTGAAATCCCGGACGCCATCCGGCGTCTCGACGGAAAACACGCTCGGGGGAAGATCATTATTGTTGTGGACGATTCCGCGAAGGTGTAGCGGGCCCGGGGCGGATATGTACCGCGAGCAGGCCGGTGTGCAAGTTCCACATCATACCGGCGGCTGTCCAACCGCTTGTGAGATAGTATTGGCGCTCATGACGCCACAACATCTCCAACTCCGCTCCCGACGATTTCTTCCAGAGAAGGCGGTAATTCACATATCGTTTCCACCACGGAGAGGAGCCGCCGGGAATCCTGAATTCGAAGTAATGGCCCTGCTTCGATTCAGGCTACGAAGAAGAATGGCCCGAGCGAATGGGTGCCTGACTTTGCGTTTACAATTTGAAGACGTGGGCAGCCCAAATCCGTCAACAAGGCGAGTTCTGGTTGCGCGTTGGTGGAATTCTCAATTGTGCAGCACAAATGAAGTTCTGGCGCTCTTGAGCATGGTTTCTCAAGGGTTTGACGTCACACACCGTCTTAGCATCGTGTACCCCGACTTTAAGCCGACCAATATGCTGTCGCTGAAGAAGGACTGACGGTGGTGACAGACTTGGACCAGCCAAGCTCGCAGACGGAGGCATGGTGATGCATTCGAATGTTGTGCCGAAGCAGATTTTAACTAAGTGTGGAGGAGACTATGGTGTATACAATGCAGCTAGCCGACCAAAGCGGTAATTCCGTTTTGGTGGACTTTTGGTACTATCCGTCGCTCGATAAGGGCATGTGGACGAACGACTGGCAAGCACGGACTCCCGGGTATCTGAGCGCCAGCTCCGGGAGCTGGGCTTCACTGAGCATAGGAGGGCAATGGATGTGCTCCCCGGATGACAGCTCCGTATCAACCACGTTGACCCTTTTCAGTGTCAGCTATAAAGGTAAATTCCCAGTGCCCCAGGTTGGTGACACCGGTGACGCCGATTGCGATACTTCGGGCGGGGGGATATTTCAGACGCCGGGACTCCTCAAGTGGAAGTGCTTGCTGATCACATAAGTATCCGCGCCTCGATCGACGCCAAAGGCGAAATGACTGTAGATCCGCTGCCTGTTCAAACAGGCTGCGACGATTTGAATCTGTAAACGCGCGTACTGCAGCGCCCTGGCGGATGCCAGCCCGCCGAAACTCCGCCGGCTCTAGCAATAACTGGAGGATGGTCGCTCGCAAGCGTCGGGAAACTCCGCGCGATAGCGCGCAGTGTCTCAAACCCGCATGAATCGGGGCTGCTGCATCGTTTTGCGTCTCCCTACTCTCCGCAATTCTGAGATGTCACCATATTGCCGGCAGCAAGCCGCGCTACATGACTCCGTCTCCGTGCCTCTGACGCCTCCTATAATTTGACAATAGTGAACCGCGCACTCAGCGACCTTATCAGCAACACTCTTCTGGTGGTCGGAGCGCTGTTTCCGATCGTCAATCCGATCGGGAACACACCGATATTTCTCTCCTTGACCCGCGGTTTGTCGAATCGCGGACGCACTAAACTGGCGAGGATGATCGCCATGAATGGGCTGGTCCTGATTCTGGCGTCAATCTTCATCGGCACCCACATCCTGGCATTCTTTGGTATTTCACTGCCTGTTGTGCAAGTCGGAGGAGGGCTAATCGTAATTACGACCGGATGGACGTTGCTGCGCCACACCGACGGCGAAGGCGACGAAGGGGATGGCTGTCGCGAGTGCAAGGAGTCGGACTACGCGAGGCAGGCATTCTATCCTTTGACCTTGCCATTGACCGTCGGACCCGGCTCGATTTCGGTTGCGATCGCGGTGGGAGCTAATCAGTCGGAAGGCACCCAATGGCGTTGGACCCTGATCGCAGGCATGCTGATCGGTTCGGCGCTGATCGCAGCATCGATCTATCTAAGCTACCGGTTCGCCGAAAGACTCGCGCGAGCCCTTGGTGAATCGGCAATGAACGTCCTCATTCGCCTTTCTTCATTCATCCTCGTCTGCATTGGCGTTCAAATCTTGTGGAATGGCCTTAGCGCGCTGCTGCGCACGGTCATTCATTGACTCATGCACCCACGCCATTTGCCGCGCGACAACGGACACCGCCGCCAGTCCGCGGAAATGGCTTAAGCCGTTGCCTCCATACGGAGCCGCGGAGGTGCGAAGGTGCCCGCACACACCGATCACTGAGGGTAAGACCGTGCCAGTGCATCCGGAGGCGGCGACTGGGATAGGGTATCCCGGTTGGCCAGCCCGACGGCTAGCTTCTTCACCAGAACTCTGGAGTTCCGGCGGCTGTTGTCATACTTCTCGCGCCGCGCCGGCGGAAGGTCATCGCGGCTGCCCTCTATGAAGCCGCCCTTTAATTCGAAGTAAGTAAAGGTCTGGGTCGATAGCGCAATCAGTTCCGAGAGGCCACTCTCACGGGCTCTCTCTTCAATGAAGCGCATCAGCTTTCGACCGATGCCCTGGTTTTCGTGGGATGGATCGACATAAAGGCTGGCGAGTTCGCCTTTTTGTTGCTCGGCAAAGACGTGTAGCGCAACGCAAGCAACCGGGTTCTTGTCGATTTCAAAGATGTAGTAGTCGGACAGGTTATTTTCGATGTCGGACCGCGTCCGGCGGATAAGTTCCCCGGCTTCGACTGCCTTTTTAGTCAGCTGCTGGATTGCCCGAATATCTTTCTTCCGGGCCGGGCGGATCTGTTCGTACTCGTTGGCATAAATGAGTGTGCCGATGCCCTCGTTGGAGAAGACTTCCGCAAGCAGAGCTTCGTCCTCGCGCCCATTGACGATGTGTACGCGCGGCACGCCCGCGGTACAAGCGGCGGCCGCGTGGTTCGCTTTAGAAACCATTTCCGGCGGAAATCCCTCATGTCCGGATTGGAGGAGTTTCTGCAGGTCCGTCACCACCATTTGTCGAATCAACTGGTCGTTGTAATGCAAACCATCATGCGAGGTGATAAAGATCAGCTTTGCCGCCTTCAAGGCTACTGCCACGGCGAGCGCTACGTTATCGGAGTTGACCCGGTATGCCTTGCCCTCGGCGCTAAAGCCGATGGGGGAAACAACCGGAACAATGCCCTGATTCAGCAAGGGTTCGAGCAGCGTCGTGTCAACCCGTTCAACCTTTCCCGTGAATTGATGGTCGACACCATGAATTATCCCCACCGGGATCGTAATGACGGCATTGGTGGTCGCTGCGCCGAGATCGTTGGCCGAAAGGCCGCCCAGAATCTCGTGTGTGATGCGGTTCGCGGCGTCAATCGCAAGCTGCAATGTCGTGGCATCAGTCACCCCGGTGCCCTGGAGATTGGATGGCTCGACATGCTGACGCTCGGCAAGAGCCCGAATCAATTCCGCCGCGCCATGCACAACCACTACTCGGATGTTCAAGGAACGCAACACGGCTATGTCGAGGAGAATGTTGGCGAAGTTCTCGTCGATTACGATGCCGGCATCCACCGCGATAATGAAGGTCTTTTCGCGGAATTGTGGGACGTACTGAAGAATCCCGCGCAGGTCGCTGAGCTTCACGATAGCTCCGGTCCGTGATTTGGCCCTGGCGATCTGAAGCCGCGATTCGCCGATCGCCACACACGAATCACGTTCTATTTTAACCGGCATATGGATAACGGGACATGGATCCATGTGCGCGATGGAGTGCGCCCGGTGTTGATCCTACAACCATCGGCGGACCGCGGCCTTGTACCTCGAATAATCCTCGTGGAAGGCGCGCTCAAGAAACCGTTCTTCTCGTGGAATCACGACGACCGCGATCAGGCCGACCGCTGGAAAGAGCATCACAAGCAGCCAGGCGTTATTCAACCAAACCGACAATCCGGCCACGAACAGGATGAAAGAAAGATAAATGGGATTACGGCTGAACCGATAGGGGCCGGTCCGCACGATCGTGGTGGAGCGTTCGCTTCCCCGCACTGAAGTACCCGCTGCGCGAAACTCTCTGAAGGACCACAGGAAGAGCAGCACGGCGCAAAGGACAATCGGAGGACCGAGCAAAGTGGAAAACGATGGCACAAAAGGGAGCGGCCAGGCCCGATGCAGCGCGATTCCAAACAGAATCGCCAAGAGAAAGATCAGCGGGGGTCTAAGCAATCCCGGTAGTGGTCCGCCTGGGGGTTCGTGCCGTGTGTATTCGCTCATGTCCTGCGTCCTTCCTTGCGTTCAAGAAGCTGGAAACCGTATTATGCAAGTTCAAGTCGACTTGAGGTCAAGAGGTAAAACGGTTGGATATTACAGAGGTGGCGCGCCGCTCCGGGCTTCCTGCCTCGACGCTGCGTTTCTACGAAGAGAAGGGGCTGATTGCCTCTATCGGCCGGCGAGGTTTACGCCGTGTTCAGTCCCGGCGTCTTGGAGCGGCTGGCGCTGATCGCCGTGGGGCGCGCCGCCGGGTTCTCGCTCGACGAGGTCGCACTCATGTTTGCGCCAGACGGACGGCCCCGCATCGATCGGCAGATACTCGCGGCCAAAGCGGAGGAGTTGGACGGAACAATCCGTAAATTAACCGAGATTCGCGACGGCCTGCGACACGCTGCCAGTTGCCCTGCGCCGAATCACATGGAATGTCCCACGTTCCGCCGCCTCCTGCGGGCCGCCGCATCCGGAGCTATTGGCGCGCGTGAGAAAAACGGCTCTCCCCGTAATGTAATCCGTACGCGCGATGCGAGGTCGCGTCAGGCGTCATCGCGCCATGGCAATCCATAGCAGATCCTCGCATATGATCGTGTGAGTCGATCCAGGGAAGCCCTCTTTCCAGCCTTCCATCCGCTGGTTTGGCTTTCCTGATCCACGCAAAGAGCGCGAGATGGCGCGATATCATGCCAAGGGACTGGGTTTGCTCGCTAAATCGAGTTTTCGGACCGTACGCGTCAGTACGAAGTGCCAGAAGGATACAAGTCAGCACTGGCAGCATCAATAGAACTATGACATCAACGCCTCGTCCTGCGTTTCCGGATCCATATAAGTACGATCCTGTACACCTTTTTGGAACCGACAACGGACTTTTCGAACGCCACCTGCTTTACGACAACGTCATCGAGCGCACCGCGGCCGACGCGCGCGATCGCTTTGAAGCATTTTCGCACGCTGTGCGAGACATCCTTTCACAGCGGTGGGTGTCGACTGAGAGCACGTATGATCGCGTCAATCCGAAGCGTGTTTACTACCTTTCGATGGAGTTTCTCATCGGCCGTTCGCTGGCTAACAATGTTACGAATCTGCGTCTCGATCCAGCCGTTCGAAGGGCTGTGGAGCACCATGGCCTCGACTGGCCCGCGTTGCTGGAGCAGGAACCCGACGCCGCGCTCGGGAATGGAGGGCTGGGGCGGTTGGCAGCCTGTTTCCTCGATTCCATGGCGACAATGCAGCTTCCGGGCATGGGCTACGGCCTTCGCTATCACTACGGCTTGTTCAAACAGTCTTTCAAGGACGGCTGGCAGCAGGAGCAGCCGGATAACTGGCTGCGCCGCCAGGATCCTTGGGAGGTGGCCCGGCCCCAGGAACAGGTCGAAGTCAAGATGAACGTTTCGTTCGAATCGCGCGCCGGTGAACTGCGGGTCGTTACTGGCCGGCCATCGAGCCTGCTCGGCATTCCGTACGATCGCCCAATTGTGGGCTATGGCGGAAAGACGATCAATACGCTGCGGCTTTGGGAAGCGGCGGCCGGGGAGTATTTTGACTTTCAGGCGTTCAGTCACGGTGATTTCGTAGGCGCAGTCGCCGAAACGTTGGAAGCTGAGTCGCTCACGCGCGTGTTGTACCCGGACGACTCCACCAGCATGGGCCAGGGGCTGCGGTTCGTTCAGGAATTCTTCCTCGTGGCCTGCTCGCTTGCGGACATCATCCGCCGCTTTCGACGGGACAACTCCGACTGGCAGAATCTACCGGAGCAGATCGCCATTCAACTCAACGATACGCACCCGAGCATGTCAGTGCCCGAGTTGATGCGCATTCTGCTCGACGACGTGCACCTCGGTTGGGATGAAGCTTGGGACTTGACGCAACGGTCGCTGGCATACACGAACCATACACTGCTGCCCGAGGCGCTCGAGAAGTGGCCACTGGACTGGTTCGAAACGCTCCTGCCCCGTCATCTGGAAATCATTCTGGAGATTAACCGCCGCCTGCTCGATTCCGTCCGCAGCCGGTTTTCCGGAGACGAGGGCCGCCTTCAGCGTGTGAGCCTGGTGGAGGAAACGCCGCGGCGCAAGATACGAATGGCAAACCTCGCGATCGTCGGCTCGCATAGCACCAACGGAGTCGCTGCCATCCACTCGGAGCTGCTCCGCACAGTGACGGTCAAAGACCTGGCCGAGATGTTTCCGGAGCGATTCAACAATAAGACGAACGGGGTCACTCCGCGCCGCTGGCTGCATTTGTCGAACCCCGCGCTCTCGCGCGCGATTACCGAGGCCATCGGTGACGGCTGGATCAAGGACCTCAGCCAGTTGCGAAAGATCGAGTCCCTTGCTACCGATTCCGCGTTTACGGATTCATTTCTCGAAGCAAAGAGGAACGCCAAACATCAGTTTGCCGATTGGCTGCGATCCACTTCCGGAGACGTAATCGATCCGGTCAGCATTTTCGATTGCCAGATCAAGCGCATTCACGAATACAAGCGCCAATTGTTAAACGCGCTGCGCATCGTAGTACTCTACAACCGGCTGCGCGAGAATCCCAGGCTCGACATGGATCCGCGAACGTTCTTCTTCGCCGGAAAAGCGGCCCCCGCGTACCATCTGGCCAAGCTGATCATCAAGTTCATCAACAATCTGGCCGGCACCATCGATGGCGATCCCTCAATGCGGGACCGCATCAAGGTCCTGTTCCTGCCAGAATACGACGTCACGCTCGCGGAGCGCCTCATCCCCGCCAGCGATGTTTCGAACCAAATCTCCACCGCGGGCTTTGAAGCCAGCGGCACCAGTAATATGAAATTCATGATGAATGGCGCGCTGACGGTCGGAACACGCGACGGCGCAACGATCGAGATGGCGGAAGAAGCCGGCCAAGAGAACTTCTTTTTCTTCGGGCTGACCGCCGAACAGGTCGCGGGCAGCCGTGGCTGGTACAACCCGCGGTGGCACTATGAGAACGAACCCGAGACACGAGCCGCGCTGGATCTGATCTTTTCCAATCATTTCAGCCGCTACGAGCCTGGCGCCTTCGAGCCCTTGCGCGACGTGCTGCTGCACGGAGATTACTACATGAATCTTGCCGATCTGACCTCTTACATCGAGGCGCAACACCGATTGGGTGAACTGTACCGCGACCCACGGGGATGGGCGCAAAAAGCCATTTTGAACGTGGCGGGTTCCGGCAAGTTTTCGAGCGACCGGACCATCGAGGAATACGCATCGGACATCTGGAGGGTAAAGCCGTGCCCGGTCCGCTGAAGACACAAGTAGCCGCGACCATCTCGCCGCTCGCCGGCAAGCCCGCGACGCCGGACATGCTGATCGATCCGGTCCGGCTCGAGCGTGAATATTGCGAGCGACGCCCTGACTGCGGCGACCTCGAGCAGATGGTAAGATTCGGAACCAGTGGGCACCGCGGTACTTCGCTCCGAGGCAGCTTCAACGAAGCTCATATTCTCGCGATCACACAAGCCATCTGCGACTACCGCGCGGCTTACGGACCGGACGGGCCGCTTTACATGGGCAAGGATACCCACGCGCTTTCCGAGCCGGCGCAACGCACGGCGCTCGAAGTCCTGGCCGCCAATGGTATTGAGACCTGCATTCAGCAGAATGACGGCGCCACGCCAACTCCAGTCGTCTCTCATGCCATCCTGGTCTATAATCGCGGCCGAAAGGATCACTTCGCCGACGGTATCGTGGTTACGCCTTCCCACAACCCACCGCAGGACGGAGGCTTCAAGTACAACCCGCCAAACGGTGGACCCGCTGACACGCGCACTACGAAATGGATCGAGGACCGCGCGAACGAGCTGCTCCGAAGTGGAAATGGCGCCGTGAAGCGCATGTCTTTCGCATCTGCGTTGAACGCCGGGACCACTCATGCGTACGACTTCGTTCTCCCTTACATCGAGGACCTCAGGAATGTCGTCGACATGGAGGCGATACGGGCAGCCCGCCTGAAACTTGGCGTTGATCCTCTGGGCGGCGCTTCCAGGCCGTACTGGGAGCCCATTAACTCCACTTACAACCTGGACATCTTTGTTGTGAACCCGGTGATCGACCCGACGTTCTCGTTCATGACCGTCGATCACGACGGCCAGATTCGCATGGATTGTTCGAGCCCCTATGCGATGGCTCGGTTGGTCGGACTGAAAGATCAGTACCAGGTCGCCTTTGGCAACGACCCGGACGCGGACCGCCATGGGATCGTCACGCCGTCCGCCGGTTTGATGAACCCCAACCATTACCTCGCAGTCGCAATCCAATACCTGCTCACGAACCGGCCTCGGTGGCGCTCGAATGTCTCGGTGGGGAAGACTCTGGTCAGCAGCAGCATCATCGACAAAGTCGTGGGGAAGCTCGGTCGCAAGCTAATCGAAGTCCCCGTCGGATTTAAGTGGTTCGTCGACGGCCTGCTGGACGGGTCGTTCTGCTTCGGTGGGGAGGAAAGCGCCGGCGCGAGCTTTCTCCGCCTCGACGGCACAGTCTGGACCACGGATAAAGACGGTCCAATCATGGATCTCCTTGCCGCGGAGATCACTGCGAAGACCGGCAAGGATCCCGGCGAGCACTACCGCGAGCTGACTGCCGAGTTTGGAGCACCTCAGTACACTCGCATCGACGCGCCGGCTTCTGCCGAACAGAGGGCGAGGCTGCAGAAGCTCTCGCCCGATAGCGTCAAGGAATCGCGCCTCGCGGGTGAGCCGATTACGGCCAAGTTGACCAACGCCCCTGGAAACAACGCACCCATCGGCGGATTGAAGGTGGTCACATCCAGCGGCTGGTTCGCCGCGAGGCCTTCTGGCACTGAAGATATCTACAAAATTTATGCCGAAAGCTTTCAGGGCGAAGCCCATTTGAATTTGATCGTCAGCGAAGCGCGGGAGATTGTGAATCGTGCGCTGGAGACAGCGCCATGAGCGTCTCTATGCAGGACTACCCAGTCGAAACGACTGCCCGATTTCAGCATTCAAAGGAATAGAGGTAATAAGATGAAAGCAACGCAGTTACTCCATAACCTGGGCCAGAGCATCTGGCTCGACAACATTACGCGCGACCTGCTGAACACCGGCACGTTAAAGCGCTACATCGACGAACTTTCGGTGACGGGGCTTACCTCGAATCCGACCATCTTCGATCAAGCCATCAAGAACAGCAGTACGTACGACACGGAAATCACCGCCCAAATGCAAAGCGGGAAGTCCGGAGAGGAGCTCTTTTTCGGACTGGCTCTGGACGATATCAGTCGCGCTGCCGACCACTTTCGTCCGGTTTACGACAAGACCAACGGAGTGGACGGCTGGGTGTCTCTGGAGGTGTCTCCGATGCTGGCCCACGACACCGCGAGCACCCTGCGGGCGGCGAAAGATCTGCATGCCAGGGCCGGACGTCCGAACCTGTTCATCAAGATTCCAGGCACGACGGAAGGGCTGCCCGCGATCGAAGAGGCCATCTTCGCCGGCATTCCGATTAATGTGACGCTTCTGTTCTCGCGCGAGCAGTACCTTGCCGCCGCTGAGGCATTTCTGCGAGGCATCGAACGTCGAATCGAAGCCGGACTCAATCCGAACGTCGGATCGGTCGCATCAGTCTTCATCAGCCGCTGGGACGCAGCGGTCGCCTCTAAAGCGCCCGAGGCTCTACGCAACCGGCTCGGCATCGCCGTTGGCATGCGAACCTATCAAGCCTACCGTAGCCTGCTCGATTCTTCGCGCGTGCAGCGACTCTACAACGCCGGCGCGCGTCCCCAGAGGCTGCTTTGGGCCAGCACGGGAACCAAGGATCCCAAGGCGTCGGACATTCTTTATGTGAAGGCGCTTGCCGCTCCTTTCACAGTGAACACGATGCCCGAAGCCACGCTGAAGGCTCTTGCGGAGCACACGGAACTCGGGTCGATCCTGCCCGCTGACGGTGGCGATTGCGAAGAAGTGCTGGCCCAGTTCGCCAAAGCCGGCATCGATATCGACGCATTGGCCACTCAGTTACAAGATGAAGGCGCCAAGGCGTTCGTCAAATCGTGGAATGAACTTATGGAGGTGATCGAGTCGAAGAGCGCCGCAATCAAGAAGACCGGCCAGGGAGCGTAAATAACGGTGAGCGCCGATCAGCTCGACAACTGAACGGCCGGCCGACACTCTTTTGAGCACTTAACCGCAAGCGCACAGATATACTCGTTGGAAGAGGAGCCGAATATGCGCTATGCCATTCTCATGTTTGCGACCGGCGCTTTCCTGGCCGCGCAAACCCCTTCCTATCGCATTACGCTTACGTACCCGGTGGGCGGAGATGGCAGTTGGGACTACGTTGTCCCCGATCCGCCCAACCACCGGCTGTTCATTGCGCGCCAGAACCGTGTGATCGTGGTGGACGAGAACACCGGGAAGCTATTGGGAGAGGTCACGGGCATCCAAGGGGCTCACGGTACTGCGGTGGCGGCGTCAACCGGGCACGGATTCGCCACCTCCGGCAACGATCAATCGGTTGTGATGTTCGATCTGAAGACATTTCAGAGCCTGGGCCGGATACCAGCGGCTGAAGATGCCGACGCGATCGTATACGATGCGCCCTCGAACCGGGTGTTCACCTTGAACGGGGACGCGCATTCCTCGACTGTCATCGATCCAAAGGCCGGAAAGCTGATTACGAACATCCCGCTCGGCGGCAAGCCCGAGTATGGCGTTTCAGCGGGCGACGGAAGAGTCTATGCGAACCTGACCGACAACAGCGAGGTGGTGGAGATCGACGCCGCAAAAGCTACGGTGGTTCGGCGTTGGTCCACGGCGCCGTGCAAGCAGCCGGTGTCGATGGCTATCGATACAGCGCACAATCGATTGTTCAGCGGATGCCGCAGCGGCGTGATGGCGATTTCCGATTACGGCGCGGGTAAGGTTGTTGCAACGGTTCCGATCGGCAAGGGTGTGGATGGCGCGGGATACGATGCGGCGTCAGGGGATGCGTTCGCTTCGAATGCGGATGGCACCTTCACCGTCATTCACCAGGACACGCCCGATCAGTATCATGTGGCGCAAACGATCGAGACCCCGCAGGGATCGCGCAACATGGGGCTCGACCCAACGAACCACCGCATCTACCTCGCCTCTGGGAAGTTTGGGGAAGCGCCGGCGGGCGGAAGGGGAAGGCGGCCCGTATTGCCCGGGAGTTTCACAGTTCTCGTGATTGAGCGTACTGCGGCCGCGCAATGACAAACTTTCTCACAGACCTGTAACATCACGGGCCGTCGACTTTCTTCAGCCAATTTTCAGATGGCACTGGTAGGTTTGAAAACGGACTATCATGCGCCGTCTCCAATCGCACTACCTGACGAGGCTCAGCGCTCTGGGCCTGCCACTCGCGCTTTTTATTTCCGTTTCGCCGGTCAATGCACAACCTGCGGAGAACCAGTCGTCTCCAACGACGCTGACCTTAAAAGATGCCCTGACACTGGCGGCAAAAAACGATCCCGCTCTGCTCACCGCCCTGTCCGACGAGGCGTTCGCTCGCGAGGATTATAAGCAGGCGCGAACGGCGTTGTACCCGTCGTTGTCGGGACGTTCGGAATACCTCGGAACGCAGGGTGACGGAAAACTGCCCTCGGGCCGCTACGTGACGAATGATGGAATCCATGTGTACCGCGACTGGGCTGTCGTGCATCAGGATCTCTCGCCCGGCACGTTCCTGCGAACGGGCGTCCAGCGCGCCGCCGCGGCGGAAGCGCTCGCCCGAGCCAAAATTGAAGTCGCACGGCGTGGCCTGGCCGCCACCGTGACCAGGAATTACTATGCGCTGATTGTGGCCGAACGCAAGTACGCTACGGCCCAGCAGGCCCTCGACCAGGCACAACATTCGTTGAAGATCAGCCAGGATCTCGAAAGCGGCCGCGAGGTGGCGCACAGCGATGTCGTCAAATCCCAGCTTCAGGAGAACACGCAGCAGCAGGCGCTTCAGGAAGCCAAGCTGGCCATGGAAAACGCTCGCCTGGACCTTGCCGTCCTGCTATATCGCGACTTTAACGAGAACTTCTCGATTGTTGACGACCTGGACATGGCGCCTACGCTGCCTCCGGCGGCGGACGTCGAGACGATGGCGAAGAACAAGAATCCAGCGCTTGCCGCTGCCATGGAAACCCTGCACGGCGCCAGCCTGGACGTAGCGATTGCGCGTCAAGCGTACCTTCCCACGCTGACCGTAGACGCCGTTTACGGCATCGAAGCCAACGCCTTCGCGCTACACAGCACTGTTGCCGCGAATCCCGAACTCGGCAAATTGCCCAACCTCGGCTACTTCATTACCGCCAGCTTAAACATCCCGATCTGGGATTGGGGAGTACGGCACAGCAAAGTCAAACAAGCGGAACTCAAGCAGGCGCAAGCGACCGCGGACCTCAGCAATGCACAGCGCACGCTGATTCGAAATTTCCGCGGCGCCTACGACGAGGCACAAACGGCGCGCCAGCAGGTGGATGCCCTGCGGCGCGCTGTTGACCTCGCATCAGAGAGCCTGCGATTGAACACGCTTCGCTATCAATCCGGTGAAGCAACAATCCTGGAATTGGTTGATGCTCAGGCCACGCTCACCCAGGCCCGTAACGCTTACGATGATGGCCTGGTACGTTATCGTGTCGCGATAAGCAACCTGCAAACGCTCACCGGGACTTTCTAGACCATGCGTGCCAGAATCCTTCTTCTCGCAGCACCTATCGTATTGTTTGCGGCGTGCAGCAAGCCTCAGGAAGCGGAAAAGGCGCCGCCTCCCGTACAGGTCACGTCGGTTTCACAGGCCACCATCCAACGGATCGTCAGTGGTGATGGCGCACTCTATCCGATCGATCAGAACAGCCTGATGCCCAAGATTACCGCGCCCGTGCAGAGGTTTTATGTGAACCGCGGCGATCACGTCAGGAAGGGGCAACTGCTGGCGGTTCTCGAAAACCGCGACCTGGTTGCCGCTGCGGCCGAAAGTAAGGGCGCCGTCGTACAGGCGGAATCGAATTTTCGGGCCACCCAGGATGCGAGCGTTCCCGAAGCAGTGGTCAAAGCCCAAACCGATCTTGATTCCGCCCGCGAGGCTCGCGATAACGCGCGAAAGGTGTTGGAAAGCCGCCAGAAACTATTCCAGCAAGGCGCGTTGGCGGGCCGGCTGGTGGATGAATCGCAGCTTGCCTATACGCAGGCCAACGACCAGTATCGAGCCGCCGAGGAGCATCTCAAGACCCTACAATCGGTTTCCAAACAAGAGCAGATCAACGGCGCCGCGGCACAGGTTCAGTCCGCCAAAGCGCACCTCGATTCGCAAGAGGCCCAGGTGGCCTATTCACGCATCGTGAGCCCGATCAACGGCGTCGTTGCCGACCGTCCTCTCAACGATGGAGAGATGGCGAATCCCGGATCGCCGGTGCTCACCTTGATGGACATCTCGAAGGTTGTGGCGCGCGTTGCAGTACCCCAGTCCGACGCGTCGGCCGTTAAGGCCGGCCAGGCTGCGACGTTGACGCAGCCAGATAGCAAGGAGGAGGTTCAGGGCAAAGTGACTGTCGTAAGCCCCGCGACCGACCCCAATACAACAACCGTTCAAGTCTGGATTCAAGTAGAGAATCCAGGCGAGCGCCTCAAGCCCGGCACCGCGGTGCATGCCGCCATCGCGACCGAGGTGTATAAAGCCGCCGCCGTAGTACCAGTCGCAGCAATCCTTCCGGGAGAAGAAGGCGGGACCGCAGTGCTTACGGTTTCCGCCGATTCTGTCGCCCATCGCCGCAGCGTGACGGTAGGCGTGCGGCAGGGAAACCAGGTGCAGGTACTGAGCGGCGTCAATCCTGGCGAAGAGGTCGTCATCGTTGGTGGCATGGGGATCGACGACAAGACTAAGGTCAAGATCGTCACGACCACGGTGGAAGAATCGGACGAAGATCAACAGGACGAGAGTGGTTCAGACAAAGGCCAGGACGAGAAAGGCGCCCAGAAGAAGGACGCGGCGAAGCCCCAGGGAAAATGAGCGATCCTTCCACTCCTCCGCCCGAGGTCGCGACGAAAGAATCACAACACTGGACCGCGCGCCATGGCAAGCCCATCATTTTCGTCATTCTGACGCTGGTCGCGGTGGGTATCTATGTGGCCATGTCCATACCGGTGGCCGTCTTTCCCAATACGAATTTCCCGCGCATCGTGGTGGGCGCCGATGTCGGTGTTTATCCGATCGACCAGATGCTCGTGACCGTGACACAGCCTTTGGAAGAGGCCGTCAACACGGTCCCCGGACTCGATCATGTGACGTCGATCACAAGCCGCGGAAGCGCGGAGATTGACCTGTATTTCGACTGGAACGTCGATATGGACCTGACGCTGCAACTGGTCAATGCGGCTCTAGCTCGAGTTCAATCCACGCTCCCGGCCGCCGCAAAGGTAACGGCCAATCGTTTGACGTTTGCGGCATTCCCGATTTTGGGCTACAGCCTGACGTCGGACCGGATTCCACAAACCACGCTGTGGGAACTGGCCAACTACACCGTCAAGCCACGCCTGAACCGGGCCACCGGAGTCTCTTCCGTTGTGCTGCAGGGTGGGCAGGTACCGGAATTTAACATCCAGCCCGACCCCGCGAAGCTTGTACAGGCCGGCGTGACAATTCCAAATATCCTGGACGCCATCAGCCGTACAAACATGATCGACTCGCCCGGCCTCATCGAGACCAACCACCAGCTGGTCCTTACGCTGATGAGCGGACAAGCGAAAGGCATTTCCGATATCGGCAACATCGTAATCAAAACCACGCAGTCGGGCGCGCCCGTACATATCAACGACGTCGCCGCGGTGAGCAATTCGGTGCTGCCGGTTTACACGGTGGTGACGGCTAATAACAAACCCGCGGTACTGCTGAACATTTACCGTCAGCCGAACAGCAATACGGTCGAGGTCGCCACTGCGATTCATACCGAAATCGCGCGACTCAAGAACGAACTGCCTCCCGGCGTCGATGTTCGTGCTTTCTACGATCAATCGGAACTCGTCAATGACGCGATTAAGAGCGTGCGCGATGCCATCCTGCTCGGCCTGGTTCTTGCTTCTCTGATCATGGTGCTCTTCCTGAGGGATTGGGGGACATCGCTGGTCGCCGGTCTCGTCATTCCGGCAACCATCGGCGTTACATTCATCGCCCTCCATATCATGGGCCAGAGCTTCAATCTCATGACTCTCGGAGGACTGGCAGCGGCAGTAGGCCTTGTGATTGACGACGCCATCGTGGTGGTTGAGAACATTGTGCTACACCGCGATTCAGGCCAGTCCCGCGCGGATGCTATTCGAAGCGCGATACGCGAAATCCGTATTCCATTGGTGGGCTCAACCGTCACGCCGATCGTGGTTTTTCTGCCCCTTATCTCGATCACCGGCGTGACCGGCGTCTTTTTTCGGGCCCTGGCCGTCACGGTTGGCATGGCGCTTCTGACGTCGCTCGCCCTGGCGCTCACCTGGACTCCAACACTCAGCCATTATTTCCTGCGAAACCGAAAGACCGATCCCGACAAGGCCGAACACCATGACACCGTGCCGTCATGGCTGATGAACACCTATGAGCGTACGCTTCGCTTCACGCTTGAACATCGACTCGTGCTCGTCTTATTCACCCTTCTCCTGATCGCCGGTTCCTACATCTGTTACAAAAACACCGGCTCCGATCTGCTGCCCTCCATGGACGAGGGCGGTTTCATCGTGGATTATGTCATGCCGCCCGGCTCTTCATTGAAAGAGACGAATCGGGTAATCAGCCACATCGAGAAGATCCTGCGCGACACGCCGGAAGTAGCCAGCACTTCGCGGCGCACCGGCCTGCAACTCGGCCTCGCCACCGTGACGGAGGCCAACACCGGAGATATCAGCGTCAAGCTCAAACCGTTGGCGCCATTTTGGTACCGCTGGTTTGGTGTCAGGCCAGGCTCCGGTGAACGCACGCGCGGCGTCGACCAGGTGATCGCCGATGTTCGCGCCAAGGCCAAGAACGCCGAACCGGTTTTAGACCTGGAATTCCCACAACTGTTGCAGGACATGATCGGCGATCTGACCAGCGCGCCTCAGCCCGTGGTCATCAAGCTCTTCAACGAAGATGGCGATCTGCTGCGCCACTGGGCGCCCGTGGAGGCAAGCGCCATCAAGAAAGTGCCTGGCGTCGTCGATGTCGAGGATGGCATCGACAACACCACCAGCGGCACAGCCGTGACCTTCAATATCGATCCGATGGTGGCTGCGCGCGCCGGATTTACTCCGCAGGAAGTGGAGTTGGACGCGAGCGCGATGCTGCAGGGAGAGCCTGCTACGCCGCCGGTGGTTCTGAATGCGCGGTCCTATACGATACGAGTGCAATTTGCGCCGCCGGTGCGACAAACGCTCGACACGATGCGGAATACCTTGATCGTCAGTGGAACCGGCAAAACGGCTACTATCGGCTCGCTCGCCACCTTAACCGAAATCCCTGGCCAGACGGAAATTATTCGCGAGAACCTGCAGCGCTCGGTGAATGTTACGGCGCGCCTCGAGGGCGTCAGCCTCGGTGAGGGCGTGGCGCGGGTCCAGAAAGCCGTCGCGGAGTCAAACATTCCTCCGAGCATTCGCGTGGAGTACGGCGGTCAATATGCGGAACAGCAGAAATCCTTCCGCGACCTGGTGTTCGTGCTGGGTCTCGCGATCGTTCTCGTCTTCATGGTGCTGCTATTCGAATTTGGCGAATTCGCGGCGCCCATCGCGGTGCTCTCTTCGGCGCTCCTCTCCACGTGCGGCGTCTTTCTGGCGCTTCTGATCACTCGCACCACGTTCAATCTGTCTTCCTTCATGGGGCTGATCATGGTGGTCGGTATAGTTGCCAAGAACGGAATTCTGCTGCTGGATGCGGACGAGAGGTATCGTGCCGAGGGTTTAGCGCCGGAAGACAGCATGATGCGGGCCGGCGAGCGCCGTCTGCGCCCCATCATGATGACCGCCCTCGCCACGGTAGCTGGCATGCTGCCACTGGCGTTTGCGGTTGGCGCCGGCTCCCAAATGCTGCAGCCGCTGGCCATTGCCGTCATCGGCGGAATTCTTGCGTCGATGGTTCTCTCTCTTGTCGTCACACCGGCGGTTCGTTTCTACATCGCCGGGCGTAGTTAATCGAAAAGGAGCAACAATTATGACTAGGAAACTCATCATCGCAGCCTTGGCGCTCACTGTCGCGTACGCCGCCGAAGGCTTCAAAGTGATTAACAAAATCAAGATTGGCGGCACGGGCGGCTGGGACTACGTAGCTGTCGACCCCGATGCCAACCGCGTCTATGCATCGCACGGTACGTTGGTGGAGGTTGTCGATCTGAAATCGGGAAAGGTGGTCGGTCAGATCACACAGCTTCACGGCGTGCACGGAGTCGCCGTAGCACCCGAATTCGGCAAGGGGTTCATCACCAATGGACAGTCGAACAGCGTCACGATTTTCGATCTGAAGACGCTTGCCAAGGTCGGTGAACCTCAGACGGGACAGAACCCTGACTCCGTCTGTTTCGAACCCAAGACGAAGCACATCTTCACGTTTAACGGGCGTTCGAACGATTCCACCGCCATCGATCCCAGCACCAACGAAGTGATCAAGAGTTTTCCCCTCGGTGGCAAACCGGAGGAGTGTGCTGTCGATGGCACGGGCAAGATTTACGTAAACCTGGAAGACTCGAGCGAGATCCTTGAGATCGATGCCGCCAAGACTACCGTGTTACGGCACGTATCCCTGTCGCCCTGCGAATCACCGTCCGGGCTCGCAATCGATGTTAAGAATAAGAAGCTGTTCTCAGCCTGCGATAACAAAGTGATGGCCGTTACCGATATTCCCACGCTCAAAGTGATCGCTACCCCCGCGATAGGCCCCGGAACAGACGGCGCGGGATTCGATTCGGGCCTGGGTTTGGCATTCAGTTCCAATGGCGGCGACGGAACGCTTAGCATCGTCAAGCAGGTCAACGGCAAGTACGAGACTGTGGATAACGTGACTACGGAGCGCGGCGCCCGCACCATGACCGTGGACTCCAAAAACCATCGTGTTTATCTACTGGCCGCTGAATACGGTCCCGCACCGGAGGCCTCGGGTGGAAAAAAGGGCCGTCCACCGATTCTTCCCGACAGCTTCCACATTTTGGTTGTGGGCAAATAGGCGGGCCGCCGGCAGAATGCCTGCGCCACCTTGGCTCCGCAGCCTGTTAAGCCAGAAAGGTGGCGCAGCCGGTTTCGCCTGCGCATGCCGCTCTCAAAGACTTCTGCCACGGGCAGCTGACCCGGAATCTTTCCGCCCGCGGATCTCATCATCTAATTCTCAAGTTAGAACAATCGTATTCGCTTACCACTCCTTTGCCGAGCAACGTATCTCGTCGCTTGACAACCAGGCGGATCTCCGAAGGAACGAGAGCATATTGGCACAGGCTGCCCGCTACATTCGAATACACTCGAGCCTCAGGATAGCTGGGGACGTTAAGTTCGCCGTATGACCAATTCATAATATTCAGATCATTCTGGCCGGACTCATCCTCGTACACGTAATCCTGGACGTTCGAAGGAAGCTTCTCGTATACCGCATCGCTTATGTAAAGGTGCGCCGATGTCTTGTTGCCGGAGTATAGCGCCCAGGACAGGTAATTGTCCCACGCACCGAAAAAGCTCAGCACCGGCGCGACCCCAACGACCAACAACACAACAACGTGAAAGGGTCCTCTCCGGATGGTCAAAACATCTTCGACAGAAAAGTCAGATGTTTTCCAGAACAAGAGTATGTCCAGGATTATCATCAGGATGTTCCAGGGCCAAATGACGGAATTGAAATTCTGGTCGAAGGGCCCCAATGACGCAACTATAAACACGTGCATCCCAACCGCGCAGATAACCGAAACCCGCTGAGTACTTCTGAACAGTAGACCCAAACCCATCGCCGACTCTGCAAAGGCTGCAAGACCACCAAGGTTTTGAACTGCTCCACCAGCGCTTGGAAACATCTGCACCAGCGGCTTTAACATTGCTGGGAACACGTCATCTGCAAAGCCATGGTTCAGCTTCTGCAACCCACTCCAGAAATAGATTGCCGCGACGATCAGGCGGCAGATGTTCAGCAACGAGACTTGGTCCCTTTGCTCACGATTTGAGTTCGAGTACCGCGCCAGGGCAATGGTCAAAAGAGCATATTGAAAGACCCATGGCTGTAGTCGCGACTGGTCAAAGAAACACGCGACGGCAATCAGTGCGACGCCAACTGCCAGGGGCAGTGTAGGCCGGCGAAGAATAGCGGCGAAAGCGGCACACAGCAATATACCGATATACACGATATAGTCGAAAACATCTGATGGCGACTTCAACCCGTGCCAAACCGGCGTGGAAGGATAAGATCGCGAACTCATCCAGAGTTTGTAGGAAAGGAGTAGCCCGGCGATCAACGCCAAACTAACCACCCATTTGATCCACGCGATACGACCGTCAACGTCGACCAGATTGTCAGTGTAGCCTGGCACGCATCTGCAACTTCGCATTTTCCATTTTAAGCTGTTCGCCCGTATCACCAGCTATCAATATGAATCCTTCTTTCGACGGTGGGGAAGAGGAATTATTCAGGAAAGCCGCACCTGTTGATCTAACAGCCCGTGGCTGAATGCCTAAAGGTGGCGCAGGCGGTTTCGCCTGCCATGCCGCTCTCAAAGACTTCTGCCACGGGCTGCTAACCGACCGAACGTATGTACACAGCACTGCTGAGCCATGTCGAATCCGCAGCGTGCGGAGCGACGAGCGAAATTCCGGTAAGTGGCTCTGGCATTTTGAAAGTACAACGTCCGAGACGGCACCGTTCGGAGCGAAGCTGGCTATATTGGAACGTGGGACGAACGGCGTGGCGTACCGTGGCGGTTGGACTCGCCTTCATACTGGCGATCGCCGGTACGGTCTTCTTCGCATCGAGGGCCGGACGGCGGGCCCGGCACATTCACGCGGAGAACGAGCCCATCCGCGCGTGGATGTCTGTCCCATTTATCGCTCACACGCACCACGTCCCGGCCACCGTGCTTTTTCAGGCCATAGGGGTTCAGCCGAGGGAACCGCATGATCGGCGCTCTCTTCGCCACATCGCTCGCGATGTCAATCGTCCGGTTCCAGAACTGATCGACCAATTGCAACGGGCCATCGACGCCACTAAGCAACCGCCGGGTGGCGGCCCACCGCGATGACCGATCAACTTCTCGCGGCGGTCTCACAGTATGGCGCCCCAGCCCTTTTCGCAATCGTGACTATTGCGGCCATTGGGGTGCCGTTGCCCATTACACTGCTTCTGATTATCGCCGGTTCGATGATTTCGCAAGGCGCGATGAACCTCTGGTGGGCGATTGCGGTCGCGGGCGCCGGCTCCATTCTCGGCGATCAGGCCGGATACGCCGTAGGCCGATGGGGAGGCCCCGTAGTTGTGAGCAGGCTTAGCGGACTGTTCGGAAAACGTGCCAGTCTGCAAGCGATGGAAGCCAAGGCGAAGGCCTGGGGCGGTCCCGGGATTTTCGTCACCCGCTGGTTGCTCAGCCCTCTCGGACCATGGGTCAATGTAGCCAGCGGCACGGCCGGGTACCCGTGGCACCAATTCCTTCTTTGGGACGTTCTGGGCGAAATCACAGGAGCGACAGTCTATATCTCCCTGGGGCGTTTCTTCAGCGATCGCGTGATGGCCCTTTATGCCGTTCTGGGTGACGTGACTTGGGCAATAGCTGCTCTCCTGGCGGCGCTGGTATGCGGATATCTCCTGCTCAAATACTTGCGCCGGGCGCAGATCAAGTAAAGATTGACTATCTGTGTATGCAGGCAAGAAACTCCGGGGGTGTCGCTGCACATCGTGCCTGTCAGCAACCAGCGCTCAGCGGTCGCTTTCAGCACGCATAGTTTGGCTAAGGACTGAAAGCTGCTGGCTATGCCTGATAAAGTTGCCGTAATTGTGAAACGATGTGCGAAGCGAAGAGCATGCACCCACCCATGCTGGGCACCCGGCCCGGGGCCGGACCACGACCGTCGAGCACGGCGAGCGCACCACCGCGGGTAGAAACGGGCGGTATCAAAACGAGAGTTTCAACACGAGTTATTACAATACCCCTTGACTCTCCGTGATTTTGTGTAATGATTTCCTCGATCCCAGATCTGAAAGGAACCAATGGCAACGGCGTGGACTGTAAATGAGAAAGGCGAAGTATGGACTGTGCATCCGCAAGGAGGTGGACAACTGATCGCGCCGGCGGAGTCGGCGCTCCAGGTAGCGCTGGGGTTCGACGGGATCCCCTGGATCGTTTCGACAAAGCGGGGCAGCGGTCCTGGCAATCTGATCCAATACTACGGGACCTCGGGCTGGCAGACTTTGCCACCTACAATCGGCGCAGTGCAGATCGCTGGGTCCACCAACAACTTCTGCTGGTTCGTCGATGAGAACCACGCAGTCTGGTCGGTAGATATTCATGCCACGGTATTCCGTATGTCGCCAGACGGCTTCGCTCTTAGCGTCGGCGTAGGTAATGTCGGACCGGCTTGGGCCATCAGCACGCAGTCTTACGAGCACGGCGGCGGCAACATCATTCTCTGGTACAACGAGGGCAATGGTAAGTGGGTGCAAGTGCCTCCGCCGGCCGCTGCTACCCAAATCGCCGGCCAATATGATGAGACTGCATGGGTGGTCAATTCCGATAACGCCATCTACAACGTTCAGCAGAATGGCGCGAGCAAGTTGATGAGTCCGAATGGAACGGCGCTGCAGGTCGGAATCGGGCCTGACAAAACGCCGTGGATGATCTCGACGCAGTCCAACAACAGCCCGGGCGGGAACGTCATTATGTACTATGCCAACGGGACCTGGCATGCGGTACCTGCCCCGGCATCGGCGACCTGGGTTGCTGGCTCGATGTAAGGAGTACGGCTGGCTATACCAGGGAACGCCGATCTTTTGTACGGGAATTAACAGAAGCAAATCGCGATCGTTCTGAAATCCAGACGGGCAATCGCCAATGTACTCGGCATTATCGTGAAAACCTTCGATTGTGAAATTATCGCCGATCTGTCTGAGCGGCTATAGGTCACCGCGGTCGGAGCACCATTCCCTTTGAGAGCGGCACGCGCCACGTCAACAGGTTGCGAGCCAACGTGGGGGCAGGCCTTCAGCCTGCCCCTGGAGTTTGGCCCTTTTTGACGTATTCTCGGCTAAGCATTGCAGTACAGTAGGGCACTGGAAAGAGAGGGCTTGAATTTCTGCGGCTTCGTGGTCGACAGTGCCTGTGATGCGAAGTCGGAGAAATTGGGGCCTACGCCAAGGCCACGTCCCCACACTTCTGCTCTGAGCTGATGAAGGAGACGCTGCGTGGATGTCCGCTGCGGCGTGGCGCGGGCCGACCATTTCGGCGG